>Ga0070697_100000022_pt1 | contig 132993 bp, 125 predicted proteins | sample KBSK1501metaG_FD_65475 | JGI IMG/M metagenome (GOLD analysis project Ga0070697, IMG submission 65475) | Corn, switchgrass and miscanthus rhizosphere microbial communities from Kellogg Biological Station, Michigan, USA - KBS K1-50-1 metaG | ecosystem: Host-associated > Plants > Roots >...
GACCGAGCACCCGGTGACGGTGGGCTTGAAGAGCGGCGGCCCGGCGGGGACGCTGCTGGGCACCCTCACCAAGAACGACGTCGGCGGGGTGGCGAGCTTCGATGACCTCGCGATCCAGACAGCGAACAGTGGCTACACGCTGGAGGCGACCGCCAGTGGACTGACCCTGGTGGACAGCACCAGCTTCAACATCACCCCGGCGGCGGCCAGCCAGCTGGTGTTCACGACGGCACCGCAGACTACCTCGATCAACGTAGCGTCGGGAACAATCACAGTCCAGGAACAGGACGCCTTCGGCAATAGCGTGAATGCGAGTGCTGATGTCCCGGTCACCCTGAGCAGCACTAGCCTGACAGGAAGCTTCCTTCAAACCGACGGGACTACCGCCTTGGTCAGTCCAAAGATCCTGTCAGGAAGCAGCAGCCTCAGCTTTACTTATAAGGACACCGTCGTCGGCACGCCGACGATAACGGCGCATGCCACGGGGCTCAGCGACGGAACGCAGGTAGAGACAGTAACGCTATAGCGAACCACGGCCTTGTTTACGCTCTTGGTCTCGCCGGGTGGCCGGCTCGAGACCATTGAACGGCAGGTAAAGCGTCGCGAACTGTTCGCCTGGAAGGAAGTCCCGGATAACGAGGGCGCCGGCCGCGACCATGCAGGCATTCATCACCCGGCGCCAGGCTTCCTCTTCGTAGGCCGTAGACATGATCCGCGTGATGGCGTCGGCCTCCGCTTCGGGGGAGAGGCGCTCTTCGTCAACGATGGCCGAGCTCGCGGGCTCGGGTCGCGTTGATGGTTGGAAGGCGCTGGCGTCGGCCACCAACTGGGCGGTGCGCATTGCGTCGTAAAAGGCCGACTCTGAGCCGGGAAAGACTTCGCTTTTAGCGGCGCGGGTGGCGGCATCCAGGGCTTTGAAGTATTCAGGCGACTGTTTGATCTCCAGGTCGGGGATGGAACCGGCGCCAGGCGCCGCGTTCGTCAGCTGCTCCCACTCGGACGGCGTCAGGTGGCGAAGGCGATGGAAGAAGGCCTCGACTTCCGCCGTGTTGGGCCCGAACCTACCGTCGCCCACGTAACCTACAATACGCGGCATTCCATGCAGTTGGGAGTTCTCGCATGCCCGTAGTGCAGTGGGTCGTGAGGCTCGGATACGCAGTCGAGGCTCGGGACGGCGAGCTCGGCACCGTGCGCGAGATCTTTGAGGGGCCGCCGGAGTCGGCGCAGGGCATCTTCGTCTCAAGCCAGCCTTTCATGAGAGTCGTGGACCGCGGACAGCCGGACCTCTTCATTCCTTTTGAAGAGATCGTCGACGTCGGCGAGATCAAGCAGACCGTTTACCTCAAGCGCTGGCTGCGCGAGATCGATGCGCTTGGCTGGACGCGCGACCCGCGGAAGCCAGGCATGGCGGTCCCCTTCTTTGCGAAACCGAAATCCGCCGCTGTGGTCAAACCCGATGCCAACGGCGGCGTCCCGCCCAGGCCGCTCGTCGGGAGCGGCGCGTGGTCGCCGGGCGCGGCGGCGCCGCGGCCGGAACCGGGCAAGGGGGTCCGGATCGGTGATCGCTTCAAGCCGGGTGACCGAATCCCGGTCCCAGGCCAGTATCTGTGCACCGTCTGCAGCTTCCGCAAGCACTCGCGCCAATTTCTGGAGGAGAATCCCGACGGCCGTTTCCCACCGGCTCACCATCCCGGCGCTCTGTGGGAACTGGAAGACCTCCGACCATAGGGCGCTGACCTGATTCGACTCGAGCGGCGTCGATCTGCGGCCGGTATTCAGAAACCGCTTTGTTAGACTTAGCCGCGTACCGTGCTGAGCGACTATTTTCCCTTGCTCATTTTTCTTGTCGCGGTCTTCGTCTTCGGCCTCATCGCCCTTTTTTTCCCGCCCTGGCTGGCCGGCAGCCGGCCGACCGCGGCCAAGGACCTCCCCTATGAGTCTGGCATCGTGCCCCGCACCGGCGCGCGCCGGCGCTTCGCGGTCAGCTTCTACCTGACCGCCATGCTCTTCATCATCTTCGACGTCGAGGCGATCTTCATCTATCCCTGGGCGGTCATCGTCAAGGGGCTGCGTTGGTTCGGCGTGGCGGAGATGGCGGTTTTCGTCGCCATTCTGCTGGTCGCCCTGATCTACGTCTGGCGGAAAGGAGCGCTGGATTGGGGGAACTGAAGCTGCGTCCTGGGCCGATGCCGACCGGCCGCGCCGCCGGCCCCACGCCACTCAACGCGCTTGGCGACAACGTGCTGACGACCACCATGGACAAAGTCATCAACTGGGGCCGGTCGAGCGCGATCTGGCCCGCGCTCTTCGGTCTCGCGTGCTGCGCCATCGAGATGATGGGCGCCGTGGGCCCCCGGCAGGACATCTCGCGGTTTGGCTCCGAACTCTTTCGGGCGTCACCACGTCAGTCTGACCTCCTGATCGTGTCAGGCCGCGTCGCCATCAAGATGGTGCCGGTGATCCGGCAGGTCTATGACCAGATTCCCGAGCCGAAGTGGGTGATCGCGATGGGCGCCTGCGCCTCCTCGGCGGGTATGTTCAACAACTATGCGATCGTTCAGAGCGTCGACAAAATCATCCCAGTCGACATCTACCTGCCAGGATGCCCCCCTCGCCCGGAGGCCCTGCTAGACGCCGTCATCAAGCTCCAACGCAAGATCCGCGGTGAACCGCTGGTCAAGCGCACCGCCTGACGGCTGGGCCGTCTCGAAGAAGGGAAGGCCGGCCAGATGAGTGTGAGCGCCCCCGACACGCTCGCGCAGCGGCTCAGCAGCCGATTTACCCAGGCGCTGCAAGAGACCTCTGACTTCCGTGGCGATCTCAGTGTCGTGCTGCATCCGGAGGCGGTCGTCGAGGTCGCGCGCTACCTCAAAGATGAAGAGGGGTTTGACTACCTGCTTTACGCGACCGCCGTGGATTGGCCGGCCCGCGACCCACGCTTCACGATCGTCTGGGAGGTGCGGTCGCTGGCCAACCAGACCCGCATCCGGATCAAGACTACCGCCACGATGCCGGAGCCGCACGCCCCGAGCCTGACGTCGGTCTGGCCGGCGGCCAACTGGCACGAACGTGAGACCTGGGACCTGTTCGGCATCACGTTCGACGGTCACCCCGATTTGCGTCGGATCCTCATGCCACAGACCTGGGAGGGATTTCCTCTACGCAAAGACTACGTCTCGTTCGGGGAGCCGGTGATCTTCAGCGACCAGAAACTCGAGGGGTTGGAGCCCGACGCCATCCGTGGCTGAGACCAAGACCAGCACCGCCCAGGAAGTATTCGGTCCCGAGCACGAGCCCCAAACGGAGTGGATGGAGCTCAACATGGGGCCGCACCACCCGAGCACGCACGGCGTACTGCGGGTTCTGCTAAAGCTGGATGGCGAGATCGTGCGCGACGCCGATGCCGACATCGGTTATCTCCACACCGGGTTCGAGAAATCATTCGAGGACAAGACCTACACCCAGGGCATCACCTTCAGCGATCGGATGGATTACCTCGCGCCGCCCATCAACAATGTCGGATTCGTCATGGCCGTCGAAAAGCTGATTGGCGTCGACGTGCCACCGCGGGCGCAGGCCATCCGGGTGATCATGATGGAGCTGGCCCGGGTCGCCAGCCACGAACTCTGGCTGGGGACCACCGGCCTCGACCTGGGCGTCTACTCCGGCTTCTTCTACGCCTGGCGCGATCGCGATCTCGCCCTGGACCTCAACGAGGCGTACTCCGGGGTCCGCATGATGACGTCCTTCACCCGGGTGGGTGGTGTCGCCTGGGACCTACCCGATGGTTGGCTCGAGCAGCTGCAACGGTTCATCGACGTCATGCCGGGTCGCCTCGATGATTTCGAGGCGATGCTTACCGACAATCCGATCTGGCACCAGCGGCTGGAGGGCGTCGGTGTGATCTCGGCTGCGGACGCGATCGAAGCCGGCGTCACCGGACCGGTGTTGCGTGCCTCCGGTGTCAATTACGACGTGCGCAAGGCCTTTCCCTACTGTGGCTACGAGCAGTACGACTTCGAAGTGCCGGTCGGGACGAACGGAGATTGCTACGACCGCTATCGGATGCGGGTGGCGGAGATGCGCCAGAGCCTGCGAATCCTGCAGCAGGCGGTCGACAACCTGCCGGGCGGACCCTGGATCACGGCCGACCGGAAAGTCGCCTTGCCCCCGCGGAGCGAGTTGAGCAAGAGCATGGAGGCGGTGATCCACCAGTTCCGGCTCGTCAGCGAAGGGTTCAAGGGTCCGGTGGGCGATGTCTATGCCTTCGTCGAGAGCCCGCGCGGTGAGCTGGGCTTCTATCTGATTTCGGATGGTACCAACAAGCCCTATCGGATGAAGGTCCGGCCGCCGTCGTTCTGCAATCTTCAGGCGCTCAAGAAGCTGGTGCAGGGCGTGCTGGTGGCAGACGTGATCGCGATCATGGGCAGCCTCGACTTCATCCTCGGGGATTGCGACCGCTGATGCCGCTGGCCAAGCCGACGGTTACGCAGATCCAGGACCTGGCTGCCAGGTACCCCTCGAAACAGTCCGCCATCATTCCCGCGCTCTGGGCGGTTCAGCACGAGCAGGGGTATGTCACCGAGGAGGCAATGGCCGAGATCGCCCAACACCTCGGCCTGCCCCCGTCGCTGATCGAGGCCACCGCATCCTTCTATTCCATGTTCCTGACCCGGCCGGAGGGCCGGCACGATGTCGTCATCTGCATCAATGCCCCCTGCATGCTGCGCGGGGCGGACGAGACGGTGGCCTACCTGGAGCGGCAGCTGGGAGTTCGGGACGGAGGGACCACGGCCGACGGCGCCATCACCTGGCACTCGACGATCGAATGCCTCGGCGCCTGCGGCGGCGCGCCGATGATGCAGGTCGATCATCGCTTCGAGGAAAACCTGACCCCGGAGCGGATCGATGCCATCATCGAGCGGTTAAGAACAGAGCTTGCGCCGCAAGCTGCGGCGCCCAAACGAGCGGAGGCGATCTCGCCGGCCAAGCCTGAGAAGGTGCGGGCCGCCGCCCGGCCGCGGGCCAAGAAGGTTCAGGACTGATGGCGATCAAGCCGCTGCTGACCAAGGACTTTGCTACCGAGAATCTCGAGCAGCTCAAGGTCTACGAGCGGACGGGTGGCTATGCCGGCTTCAAGAAAACGCTCGAGATGCAGCCGGATGCGCTGGTCGACATGGTGAAGAAGAGTGGGTTGCGGGGCCGCGGTGGGGCGGGCTTCCCCACCGGGAACAAGTGGAGCTTCCTGCCGAAAGGGGTGTATCCCCGCTACCTGGTCTGCAATGCCGACGAGAGCGAACCCGGTTGCTTTAAAGACCGCTACCTGATGGAGGAGAGCCCACACCAGGTGCTCGAGGGCATCCTGATCGCGAGCTACGCGATTGGCTGCAACCTGGCCTTCATCTACATCCGGGGCGAGTACCTGCCGCAGCACGAGGCGCTCGAAAACGCGATCGACGAGGCGCGGCAGGCCGGCTACCTGGGCAAGAACGTGCTGGGCAAGGGCTACGACATCGACGTCATCCTGCACCGCGGCGCCGGCGCTTACATCTGCGGCGAAGAGACGGCCATGCTCACCTCGCTCGAGGGCTACCGCGGAGAGCCCCGGCTCAAGCCGCCCTTCCCAGCGGTCAAGGGGCTCTACGGCAAGCCGACCGTCGTCAACAACGTCGAAACGGTGGCCAACCTGCCGCACATCGTGCTGAACGGCGCCGACTGGTTCAAGGCGATCGGTACCCCAACCGGGTCCGGGACACGCTTGTGGTGCATGAGCGGGCACGTCAACCGGCCGGGCAACTACGAGATGGAAAATGGTACGCCGATCCGCGAGTTGATCGAGGAGCACGGCGGCGGCGTCTGGAAGAACCGCAAGCTGAAGGCGTTCCAGCCGGGCGGCGCCTCGATGATGGTGCTGCTCCCCGAGCATCTCGACGTCGGCCTCGACTTCGACGCGATCGCCAAGGCCGGCTCACTGGCGGGCGCCGGGGCGATGGTGGTGATGGACGAGACCACCTGCATGGTGGATGCCGCCCGTCGCTACGTCAAGTTCTTCGAGCACGAGAGCTGCGGTAAGTGCACGCCATGCCGGGAGGGGACCTACTGGATGGCCAATATCTTCGACCGCTTCGAGGGCGGGGAGGCGAAGCCCGGTGACATCGACCTGCTACTCGACATCGGCTACAACATCGACGGCCGCTCGTTCTGCCCGCTGGGCGATGCCTCGACCTGGTTCCCCCGGAGCGTGATCAAGTTCTTCCGCGACGAGTTTCAGGAGCACATCTCGGAGAAAGGCTGCCCCTTCAAGAAGTCGGTCCAGGAGGCCGTAGCCTGATGGCGGCGGTGCAGACCGACCAGGTCACCCTCACCGTCAACGGCCAATCGGTCACCGTGCCAAAGGGCACGCTGATCCTCGACGCCGCCAAGAAGGTCGGTATCGACATCCCGATCTTTTGCTCGCATCCCAAGATGGCGCCGGTCGCGGTCTGCCGGATGTGCCTGGTCGAGGTGGAGAAGATGCCGAAGCTGCAGCCAGCCTGCGCCGTCTACGTCGCCGACGGCATGGTGGTCAAGACCACCACGGAGCAGGTCGGCAAATACCAGAAGGGCGTGCTCGAGTTCCTGCTCATCAACCATCCACTCGATTGCCCGATCTGCGACAAGGGCGGCGAATGCCCGCTGCAGGACCAGACCTATCAATACGGTCCCGGCGCCAGCCGCTTTGATTTCCAGAAGGCGCACTTCGACAAGGCCGTGCCACTTTCGGACAAGATCCTCCTCGACCGCGAGCGCTGCATCCTCTGCTGGCGCTGCACCCGCTTCAGCGAAGAGATCTCCGGCGAACGGGAGCTGGCGCTGATCCAGCGAGGGGTTCACACCATCATCGGCACCTTCAACGACGAACCGGCCCAGTCGAACTACCAGGGCAACTGGACGGAGATCTGCCCGGTTGGAGCGCTGACCTCGCGGCAGTACCGCTTCATCAGCCGGCCGTGGGACCTCGACCGGACGGCGAGCGTCTGCCCCGGCTGCAGCATGGGGTGCAATATTCAGATCGACGCGCGCAACAACCGGATTGGCCGCTTTCAGTCGCGCGAGAACCTGGCGGTCGACGACGGCTGGCTGTGCGATTTCGGCCGATACAGCTTCCCGAATTTCCAGCGCACGGGACAGGATCGTCCGCAGATCCGCCGGAACGGCACGCTGGAAGAGGTGTCGTACGACGAGGCGATCGCGTTCGCGGCCGACGGGCTCAAACAAGCCGGCCGTCAGGTCGCGGGATGGGCCTCGCCGGCCGACAGCAACGAGGAGTTCTTCCTCTTCCGGCGGCTGTTCCGCGAAGTGTTCGAGTCGCCGAATCTGGATCACCGCGCCGGTACATTGGTGGATGCCGAGCCCGACGACATGGCCTTGGCGATCGAGGACATCGAGCGCTGCGACCAGGTCGTCGTTCTCGGCGGTCAGGAGGTGATCGATGCGGCGCCGGTTCTGCACCTCCGCCTCTTCAAGAGCCAGCGCAAGGGCGTCAACGTGGCCAACGTCGGCGCCAGCGAAGTGGCTGAGGCGGTCGCTGGCGTGCGCCCGGATTGCACAGCCGTCGGGATTCTGGCGACCGAGGCCAACAAGCAAGCCGCCGTCGACCTCCAGCGCAAACTCTCGAGGAAAGTGAAGGGCAGCGTCCGCCGGTTGATCGTGACCACCGGGCCCAACGGGCGTGGCGCCAAAGACCTGGGCATCCTCCCACATCTCGGGCCCGGCTACGCCTCGTTGAACGGGCAGGAGGGGAAGGGTAGACCGGAGTGGCCGGGGGCCGGCGTCAAGGCCCTTTACGTGCATGCGTCTAGCGCGCTCCATGGCTTCGTACCCAACGACGCGGAATCGATGTGGCTCCCGGGCTTGCCACTGGTGATCTTCCACCGCTTCAGGGCATCCCCGCTCGACGAGCTCGCCCACGTGATCCTCCCGGGCCGCGCCTTCACCGAAAAGAACGGCACCGTGACCAACATGGAAGGCCGCGTCCAGCGGATCCGCAGCGGCATCGATGCCGAGGCGATCCGCGACGACTGGCGCGTCTTCCAGGAGATCGCCAACCACTTGGGTGCCTCATGGAATTACGAGTCCGTCGACCAGATTACCGCCGACCTGCTGCGCGCCGTCCCGCCCTATGCCGCCCTCAACCAGGGAGCGCGCGTGCTCTGGAGCGAGCCGTCATGACAACCGAAGTGGTCGTCGTCACCCTGATCAAGGCCGTGATCGTGATCGGCGCTCTGCTGACGGGCTTTGCCTACCTGACGCTGTTCGAGCGCAAGGTCCAGGCCCGCATGCAGCAACGACCGGGCCCCAATCGCGTGGGTCCCTGGGGACTCTTGCAGCCGGCGGCCGACGGGCTGAAGCTGTTCTTCAAATCGAGCAGCGCGCCCTCGAGCCGCGACCACTTCCTGTACTTGCTGGCGCCGATGATCTCGATCTGCGCTGCCCTTGCCAGCTTTGCCATCATTCCGATCAGTGGGCCCGGGCCGCTCAAGCTGTTCGGTCACTCGATCGGCTGGTACGTGATGAACGTCAACATCGGCGTCCTCTGGTACCTCGCCGTCACCTCGGTCGGTGTCTACGGCATCTTCCTGGCCGGCTACGCCTCGAACAGCAAGTACTCGATGCTGGGCGCGCTTCGGTCGTCGGCCCAGATGATCAGCTACGAGATGGCGCTTGGCATCTCCCTGGTGCCGGTCTTCATCCTGGCGGGTTCGTTCAGGCTGGTCGATATCGTCAATGCCCAGCACACCTGGTGGTTCATCATCCCGCTGCTGCCCGCGTTCTTTCTCTACCTGATCGCCGGCATCGCGGAGACGAACCGGGCGCCATTCGATCTTCCCGAAGCCGAAACCGAACTGGTGGCCGGTTATCACACCGAGTACTCGGGATTGCGCTTCGCGCTGTTCTTCATGGCCGAATACATCAACATGATCATCGTCAGCTCGATCGCGACCATCGTCTTCCTGGGCGGTTGGTGGGGTCCGTTGGGCATCCTCCCGGGTCCATGGTGGTTCCTGCTGAAGGTCATCGCCCTGCTCTATGTCTATGTCTGGCTGCGGGCCACCCTGCCGCGGATGCGCTACGACCGGCTGATGGCGCTGGGTTGGAAGTCACTCTTCCCGCTGTCGCTGGCGATGATGATGGTTACCGCCGTCGTGGTGGTGGCGGCGCAGGGAGTGTTCTGATGGCCCTGCGGGAGATCTTGTTGGGGCCGGTCTATATCGCCAGGGCGCTGGCGACGACCTTCAAGCACAACACCAAGCCGATCGTCACCATCGAGTATCCCGAGCGGCAGAAGGCCGTCCCACCACGGGCGCGTGGGAAACACATCCTCCATCGATACGCCGACGGACTGGAGAAATGCGTCGGTTGCGAGCTCTGTGCCATCGCCTGCCCGGTCGGCTGTATCGTCGTCGAGGCGGCCGAGAACACACCCGAGCATCGCGTTTCTCCCGGCGAGCGGTATGCCAAGCGGTACGAAATCAATCTCCTGCGCTGCATCTACTGTGGGATGTGCGAGGAGGCCTGCCCCTACGACGCGATCACCATGGGTCCGCGGTATGACCTGGCGGATGACCATCCCGACAAGTTCATTGCCGTCAAGGAGGACCTGCTCGAGCCGCTGAGCGCCAGCATCGGCGACACCGCCGTCCCGTCCGGCGCGCCCTCGGCCCAAGCGGTCGCACGCAAGTGGTGATCGGGTTCGCCCTCGTGGCGGCCTGGGAACTCGTTACCGCAGCCGGCGTGGTGGCCTTGAAGCGACCACTCTACAACGCGTTGTCGCTGGTCGGCAACATGCTGGGGCTGGCCGTCCTCTTCTTGATGCTGAACGCGCAATTCCTCTTTGCCGCCCAGGTGATCGTCTACGCCGGCGCCGTGATGGTGCTCTTCGTCTTCATCATCGCCCTGTTGAACCCGGTATCCGACATCGCGCTCCCGCCACGGGGCATCGAGTGGATCTACGGTGCGGTCTTCGGCGTGATCTTCGCCGCACTGCTGGGCGGCTTGCTCTTCAACCGTGGGCTGACCGGACGGCCAGGCGGCCTGACGCCCGAGGTCATCAACGCGACCGGGAACGTGCAGACGGTTGGTATCGCCCTCTACACGACGTTCCTCTTCCCGGTCGAAGTCACGTCGCTGCTGCTGCTGATCGCGGCGGTCGGCGCCGTTTACCTGGCCATGCGGAGGATCCGTTGATGCCGGTTCCCGCCTACTCCTTCCTGCTGCTGAGTGGCGCGCTCTTCACCATGGGGGCGATCGGCTTCCTGGTCCGCCGCAACCCGCTCGTGGTCTTTATGTGCATCGAGCTCATGCTCAACGCCGTCAACCTGGCCTTTGTGGCGATCAGCCGGTACCTGAATTCGCTGGACGGCGTGGTCTTCGCCTTTCTCGTGATCACGGTCGCGGCGGCCGAGGTGGTCGTTGGCATCGCGATCATCGTGCAGGTCTACCGGGCCGGCCGGCCGATGGATGTCGACGGGCTCGACTTGATGAAGGAGTAGCGAGTCGGTGGATACGCTGGCGCCTCTCGTCCTGCTGACGCCGCTCGCCGGCTTCCTCACCAACGCGCTCCTCGGACGGCTGCTGCCCCGGCGGGTGGTGGGCTGGATCGGCGCCGGCAGCGTTGGGCTTGCCTTCATCTTCGCGCTGATGATCCTCGGCCAGGTGCTCGGCGGCCAGAAGCTCGACCAGACCTACTTCACCTGGTGGCAAAGCGGTGACTTCAACGTCCCCTTCAACCTCTATGTGGACGCGCTCTCCAGCCTGATGATCCTGGTGATCACCGGGGTCGGCTTCCTGATCCACGTCTACTCGATCGGGTACATGGGCGAGGACACCGGATACTCACGATTCTTCGCGTATATGAACCTGTTCGTGCTCTCGATGCTGCTGCTGGTCCTCTCCGGCAATCTGGTCTGGCTGATCATCGGCTGGGCCGGCGTCGGGCTGTGCTCCTACTTGCTGATCGGTTTCTGGTTCGAGCGCACCTCGGCCGTGCTCGCCGCGCGCAAGGCATTTGTCATGAACACGATCGGCGACGTCGGCATGATTTTCGCCGCCTTCCTGATTTTCCTCAACCTCCGGGTGCTCGACTATCGAGGCCTCTTCGACCGCATTCATCAGCTGCCCAGGGGTGGGACCGTCATCACCGCCATCTGCCTGCTGCTGCTGCTCGGGGCGGTGGCGAAATCCGCGCAGCTGCCGCTGCATACCTGGCTCCCGGACGCCATGGAAGGCCCGACGCCGGTCTCGGCCCTGATCCACGCCGCCACCATGGTCACGGCCGGCGTCTACCTGGTCGCCCGCATGCACCTGCTCTACGATTGGGCGCCCACCGCGGCCGCCACCGTCGCCGTGATCGGTGGGGTGACCGCCTTCTTCGCGGCGACCATCGGTACCGCCCAGGTCGACATCAAGCGGATCCTCGCCTACTCCACGATGAGTCAGATCGGCTACATGTTCCTGGCAGTGGGCATCGGCGCCTACGCCGCCGGCATGTTCCATTTCATGACGCACGCCTTCTTCAAGGCGCTCCTCTTCATGGCGGCCGGCAATGTCATTCACGCCTTCCACGACGACCAGGACATCCGCCACATGGGCAACCTGCGAGCGGGGCTGCCGATCACCTTCTGGACCTTCCTGATCGGCACCCTCTCGATCAGCGGCTTCCCGCTGTTCGCGGGCTTCTTCAGCAAGGACGAGATCATCCGGGCGGCTCTGAGCGCCGCCGGCAGCGAGTTCTGGCTTGGCCTCCTCGCCTTGATCACCGCTGGGTTGACGGCCTACTACATGTTCCGGCTCTTTTTCATCGCCTTCGGCTGGGAGTGGCTGTCGCGTGACGACCGTCACCTCCACGAGGCGCCGTCGATCCAGACGGTGCCGATCGTCATCCTGGCGGTGGGGGCGGTGGTGGGTGGCTACATCCCGGTCGCGAACTTCCTCTCGCCGGTCTTCGGTCATGCCGTCGAGGTTGGCACGAGCGCCTTCATCGGGCTCGCCGCGTTGTCGGTGCTGGTCGCCCTGGTCGGCTTCTTTGCCGCCTACCTGCTGCACGCCCGCCGGCCGGAGCTGGCGGTCGCCTTGCGAACCCGGCTCGGCCCGATTTTCACGCTGGTCGAGCACAAGTATTACGTCGACGAGCTCTACGATCGCGTGTTCGTCCGCCCCGCCCTCGCCCTGGCTCGGTTCCTCAACGAAGTCGTCGAGCCACGGGTGATCGACGGGGCGGTCAATGGCGTGGCCGACTTCTTCCTGCTCGAGGCGCGAGAGTTCCGCCTGATTCAGACCGGTCGGGTTCGCAGCTACGCGCTCTGGACGCTGGGCGGCGCGATCGGGGTGGTGCTGGTGGTGGCCGCGTTCCTGGGCTACCTGCCGGTGAGGCTCGGCGGATGAGCTGGTATGCGTTGCCCGTCAACGTGCCCTGGTTGACGCTCGTCCTCGTGATCCCGCTCGCCGGCGCCTTGCTGGTGGCGGTGACCCCGGCCGAAGCCGGCCGCGTCATCAAGCAGCTCGGCTTGCTCAGCGCCGTGATCACGCTCGCGCTGGTGCTGGCGATCATCGGCGGATTCCAGCACGGGGTTGAGCATCTCCACCTGCAGTTCGAGGAAGCGCTGCAATGGATTCCCTCCGCCGGCATCAGCTATCACCTGGGCGTCGACGGCCTCAGCGTCTTCCTGCTCGGGCTGAATGCGCTGCTCTTCCTGCTGGCGATCGTCGTCACCGATCCATTGACGCCTCGCCTCAAGCAGTTCATCCTGCTGCTGCTGATCCTCGAGGCGGCGACGGCCGGCATCCTGCTGGCGCTGGATCTCGTCCTCTTCTATGTCTTCTGGGAGGCGATGCTGGTTCCGCTCTATTTCCTGATCGGCGTCTGGGGCGAGGGCCGGCGGGTCTACGCGGCCTTCAAATTCCTGATCTACACGGTGTTCGGCAGCTTCGCGATGCTGATTGCGATCCTCGCCGTCGTGGCGATCAACTTCTCCCAAACCGGGCAGCTGAGCTTCGACTGGACGGTCCTGGTCCTGCACCCGGCGCCCGGCGTCTGGCACTTACCGGCGGGACTGGGAACGATCGGGATTCAGCAGCTGCTGTTCATCGGGTTCGGCCTGGCGTTCGCGATCAAGATGCCGATCTTCCCGCTGCATACCTGGCTACCGCCGGCCTATACCGCGTCGCCGATCCCGGTGGTGATCGTGTTCGCGGGTCTGGTCTCGAAGCTCGGCGCCTATGGGTTCCTGCGTTTCAATCTCTCCCTGTTCCCGGATGCGGCGCACAGCCTGGGACCGCTGCTGGCCGTGCTGGCGACGATCGGCATCCTCTACGGCGCCTTCATGGCGCTGGTGCAAACCGACCTCAAGCGGCTGGTGGCATACGCATCGATCAGTCATCTCGGGTTCATCGGGCTCGGGATCTTCGCCGGCAACCTGCTGGGCATCGAGGGGGCGCTGGTGCAGATGATCAACCATGGCGTGATCATCGCCGCGCTCTTCCTGGTGGTGGGCATGATCGAGCGGCGCGCCGGGACGCGGGACCGCGGCGAGCTGCAGGGGCTGGCCGCGACCGCGCCACTGTTTGCCGCCCTCTTCCTGGTCGCCTCGCTGGCGGCGCTGGGGCTGCCTGGCCTGAACGGGTTCGTCGGCGAGTTCCTGATCATGCTTGGCGCCTGGGCGGCGTTCGTCCCGCTGGCAGTGGGCGCCGGCATCGGCGTCATCCTGGCGGCGTGGTACGTGCTGCGCTTCTATCAGGGCAGCACGCAGGAAGCCCCGCCCCAGCCGGCGAGCTTCGCCGACCTGCGGCCGGCCGACGCCGGCGTCTTGGCGCCGCTGCTGGCGTTGATGGTGCTGATCGGAGTGAGCCCCGCCTTCTTCCCGGCCGCCGTTGAGGCGACGGTCAAGGCGCTACCGGTGATCCTCCGGTGATGAACAACCTCGTATCCGTGATTGATATAAGCCACGTCGGCATCGACTACGGCGCCATCCTCCCCGAGCTGATCGTGGCCGGGACCGCGATCGTGGTCCTCTTCCTCGAGCTGGTCGTGCCACCCGACCGCCGCCGGTGGCTGGCGGCCGTCTCCGTGATCGGCTTGCTCGGGGCGCTGGTCGCCACGCTTCCCCTGTGGGGCCAGACCCGTTCCGCCTTTGGCGACACCGTGACCGGTGACAGCCTGGCCGCCTTCTTCGATGTGCTCCTGATCGTGATCAGCATCCTGACCGTGCTGATCTCGCCGCGCTTCCTTCACGCCCTCGAGCTGGACTATGGCGAGTACTACATCCTGATCCTCGGCGCCACCGCCGGCATGATGCTGCTGGCGGCTGCCACCAGCCTGATGACCATCTTCCTTGGAATCGAGCTGCTGTCGATCTGCCTCTACGTGCTCTCGGGGTTCGCGCGCACGGCGCTCCGCTCGCAGGAAGCCGCCCTCAAGTACTTGCTGCTGGGCGGCTTTGCCACCGGCTTCCTGCTCTATGGCATGGCGCTGATCTACGGCGCCACCGGCAGCACGACGCTTCGCGGGATCGCGGCCTTCACCGCGGCCGGCGCCTCGAACGCCGCCGGCAACGTCTTGCTGTTGCTCGGTATCGGCTTCCTCTCGGTCGGGCTGGCCTTCAAGGCGTCGGCCGCGCCCTTCCACATGTGGACCCCCGACGTCTATGAGGGCGCGCCCACGATCGTCACGACCTTCATGTCGGTGGCCACGAAGTCGGCGGCATTCGCGGCGGTCGGCCGCGTCTTCATCGCGACCTTTCCCTCGATCTCGAGCCGCTGGTACTTCCCGCTGGCGCTGATCGCGATCTTCTCGCTCTTCATCGGCAACCTGGTCGCGATCACCCAGGACAACCTCAAGCGGATGCTGGCCTACTCGGGCATCGCGCACGCCGGCTACATCCTGCTCGGCATCCTGCCCGGGACCGCGCAGGGGTTTTCCGCCACCCTGTTTTACATCGCCGCGTATGCGGTGATGAACTTCGGCGCGTTCGCCGTCGTCACCGCCATCGGCGCCGCGGGCGAGCAGACCGCCGAGTTGAGCTACTGGCGGGGCCTCTTCTACCGGCGGCCGTTCCTCGCCACCGTGATGACGATCTTCATGCTCTCCCTGGCCGGCATCCCGCCGACGGTCGGCTTCTTCGCCAAGCTCTTCGTCTTCCAGGCGCTGGTCAGCGCCCAGATCTGGGCGCCGCTGATCGTCGCCGTGATCATGACGATCGTGTCCTTCTATTACTACCTGCGCGTGATCGTCGTGATGCTGGCGGCGCCGGATGAGGCGGTCGTCGAGAAGCAACGCCTCGGGATTCCGACTGGCGCCGTTTTGGGCGCCGCGGCGCTCGCCACCGTCGTTCTCGGCATCTTTCCCGCGCCCGTCCTCGGTTGGGCGACGCACGCGGCCTCCCTACACTTTTAGGATCCGATGAGGCTGCGGTCTTCAGGGCGTCGATGATCGCTCCGTCTCCCGCCCGTCCGGCCGTGCGGCCGGCGGCGAACGGGCGGATCGCTCCCATCCTCATGCTTGGCCGAGCCTGGCGTGAGCTGCGCAAGATGCGCACCGCCATCATCTTGCTCGCCATCCTGGCGCTGCTGGCCATCGTCGGGACCCTCCTCCCGCAGCTGCCCCAGAACCCGCGCGGCGTGATGGGCTACGTGCTCCGCCACCCGGTGAGCGCGCCCTGGTTCGCCCGGTTGGGCCTGTTCGATATCTTCAGCTCCTGGCCGTTCATCGTTACGGCGGTCCTGATGTATACGTCGATCGGCGCCAGCATGTTCATTCGCGTGCCGGCCGCCTGGCGGCGAGCGATCGATCCCGAGCAACGCAACCGCGGGCTCTGGGCGGAAGTGGCGAGCATCATCTTCCATGCCAGTTTTTTCATCCTGCTGGTCGGCGTGATCTACGGCAAGGCCGCCGGCTTCCTGGGCAACGCGGCGGTGGTGGAGGGGGACAGCTTCGTCGAGGCGCGGGCGAACTACGACAACCTGAGCGAGGGCAAGCTGGCCGCGCAACACGCGGGTTTTCAGGTCAAGGTCGATAGCTTCAGCGCCAGCTACTGGCCCAGCGGCGCACCCAAAGACTTCACCTCCCGCGTCCGCATCTACGACGGGGGACAACTTAAGGAAACGAAGAACATCCAGGTCAACCACTATGTCGACTACCGGGGGGTCAAGATCTACCAGGCCGGTTTCGGCTGGGCGCCCACCCTGAAGCTCGAGACGCCCGACGGCCGGGTGGTGGAGGATGGGCCGACGATCTTCGTTGGCGATCCGCAGTTCGCCAGCGGCGTCTTCAAGGCGCCGTCGGCGGGTCCGGGCGACCAGCAGCTGGGTGCCACCGCCATCTTCATGCCGGATCCCCAGATCAGCAACCAGGCGATCGCGCCTGGGACGCCGCAATTTCGCAACCCCATCTTGCTGGTCCGGCTCTACCGCGGTGACCTTCATCTCGACCGGCCGCAGAACGTGTACTCGCTGGATACCAGCAACATGGACCTGCGCTGGCGCGGCGCGTTTCGCCTCGGGGACAGCGTGGTGACACCGGATGGCGATCGCCTGACCTTTACCGGGCTGAAGCGCTACACCGACCTCACGATAAATAAAGATCCGGGAATCCCGATCGTGCTGGCCGCTTTCGTGATCGGGCTCTCGGCGCTGCTGATCAGCCTCTATCTGCCTCTCATGGGGCCGGAACAGCGGCTTGCGCCGGCGCGGGAGCTGACCGGCTAGCGCGCCGGCGCCTTTGCGCGCGAGAGCGCGCCGGCCCAAAGGGCTGTAAAGGGCCGCCGAAGATAACGGGGACCGCAACGTTGCGGTGGTCATATGGCTAGGACAATGGTCCCTTCGACCTACCTTCGCAATGGCTCCGGTGGCGCATCCTGATGGGCGGTATGCGGTCCCCACGTGTTCGCTATGCCCGGAGGGGGCAGGCCATCGTCGAGACAGCGATGGTGCTGCCGATCTTGATGTTCCTCGTCATGGGCAGCGCCGACCTCGGTCGCGTCTTCTACTACGCGGTGTCGGTCACAAATGCCGCCCGGGAGGCGGCGAGACAGGGGACGTATTTCGAACCTTTCTCTAACAGCAATGCTTACGACAGCTATTCGCAGGTGCTGGCGGCGGCCCAGCAGGACGTCCCCGGCGACGTCACGCTCACCGTACCCAGCATCAGCCCCTCCCACTGCCTGACCGGCTCGCCATCGAGCTGGTCGGCCTATTACCCCAGCCAGCCGAACACCGGCAACGTCTTCATCTGCTTCGACGGCAATGACAGCCAGGCCGCGCCGGCCACGCAGACGATCCAGGTGACGATCCTCTACAACTTTCAACCGGTTACGCCCGTGGCCCAGATGATCGGTGCCGGCACGGTCCATGTCGAAGCCTCGACCACGATGCAGGTGCAGACCCGGCTATGAAGCGGCAGCAGAAGGCGCAATCGCTCGTCGAGATGGCCATGATTGCCCCGTTCCTGTTCATGATCCTGCTGATGGTGGCCGACTGCGGTCGCGCGGCTTACGCCTATGCGACCCTGGCCGCGGCCGCCCGCGAAGGGGCTCGTGCCGCGATCACCACCGGCACCAACCGTCCAAACAACCTGCGGGTGACCAGCACCGCCGAGATTTTTGCGTATGGCCTGACACTGAATACGGCCAACTGCGTCAACGATCCGCCGCCGGCGAGCCCGAGCCTGCAGCCGAACACCGGCCTGGTCTACGTTGGGGCGGGCAACGGCAACACCACGCCGAATGCCCCGGCTAGCCAGGCCCCAGCCCCGGCAGGTGTATGCGGAGCGGTGGTTCCTGCCTACGCCGGTCACTACCCACTGATGGTCACGATCAAGTACAGCTTTCAGCCGCTGACGCCGTTCGGCTCGCAGTTTTTCCCGAACGGGATCGTCATGACTGTTACCAGCACCATGAGCACCGAGTACTGATGCGGCGATCCTGGTTGCGACGGCAGTCAGGCCAGGCCGTCATCCTCGTCGCGATCGCGGCGCTGCTTCTGACCGCAATCTTGATGCTGGCGCTGGACGGCGGCGGCATCTACCTTGACAAGCGCCAGCTTCAGAATGCGGCCGACGCGGCGGCCCTGGCGGGCGCCGAGCTCCTGATGGGCCTCCCGCCCAGCTACACGAACATCCACAACCAGGCGATCAACAACCTGGTAACGAACCTTCCGGGCACGAGCACTTCCGCGACCGTCTGCGATCCGTCCTGTCCCAGCCTGCAGACGATCGGACCGCCCGGCGGCAACGGCGTCGGAACCCTCGACCTGGGCGCCGGCTATTATGCCGAGCTTTCGGTCAGGACCAGCTATACCTACCGGGTCACGGTCTGGCACACGCACCCGGTCGCCATTGCGCCGGTCCATGGCTTCCAGTCGACGATCGACCTCGCCGCGCGCGCCACCGCGCAGAACGGGAACCTGCCCTATGCGGTCGTACTGCTGCAGGACCAGATCGGCCAATTCTCGAATCTGCAGGTCAACGGGACCCCCGGGGGGCTGGCGCTCTCCACCGTCGCCGGGGTAACCGGCGGTAGGGGCGGGGTCTTTTCCAACGAGAGCATCAACCCGGGAACCGGGACCATCGGCTTCTCACCAAACTGCAGCAGCAACCTTCCGTCCCCAGGAGCCGGCGATCTCTGGGCCGTGAACGAGTCCGCCGCCGACGCCGGCCGGGTCGCCACCCAGACCGTCGGCTGCACGAGCCCAATGCCGAGCCCCTACCCGCTGGTTGCGACGCACATTCCCTACCCGTCTTATCCCGAACCAGTCGCCCCCACAAACCCGACCCCCGGGGCCGCCATCGTGACCGGCCAGACGCTGTATCTCTGCCCCGGGGTCTACACGGCCCAGATCACCGTGCAGGCGAGCGGCATCGCCGTCCTGCTACCGGGCGTCTTCCATGTCTCGATCGGCGGCGTCAGCGTCTTCGGCACGCTCCGGACCCTGAAGTCCGATAGCAGTGACTTCCCGATTCCCCCAGGGTCGGTGGTGGGCGGCTGCACCGCCCCGGCTACGTTGCCCTCCGACACCGGGGTGATCATCGAGATCACGCCGGGCAACTCGGTCGGCTCCATCCTCTGCAACAGGCACCAGTTCGTGTCGTCGGGAGGCTCGAGTTACATCTCGCTGGCGCAATCGCCGAAGTACTTCAACATCAACGTCTATATCGAGGCCATGCCGAACTGGCAGACCATCTGCACCCAGACGCCGCTCGGGACGAACGTCGTCAGCATCACCGGGGGCGGCTACTACAACATCGGCGGGATCATCTACGGGACGGCCGACAACATGAAGATCAACGGCGGGGCGGCCGGCTCCGGCGTGGGCCAGATCATAGCCTGGACGCTGACCCTGGGCGGTAACGGGGCCATGAACGAGGTCTTCAATCCCGCGTACCTTCCCTATATGAAGGGCCTGACCCAGTAGGCCCGTCACCAGTCCGTCACTCGTGAAGCGATCCGGTAGCAGACGGACGCATGGATTGAGCCCAGCAGCCCCGTAAGACTCGGCGTAGGAACTCGTCACTAAGGTTGTGGCTGTGCTCAGTGCGTGGCGATTGCGGAATGCTCGAGCTGGCCAGGCACTGGTCGAGACGGCGATCGTCGCTCCCTTCCTGGTGCTGGTCCTCCTGGGGGTCAGCGACATGGCGCAGCTTTTCTACTATTCCACCGCGATCACCAATGCCGCCCGGGAAGGTGCTCGGCACGGCGCCTACTACGATCCGAGCACCGGCACGAATCTCTATGACTCGCAGAGCGGCGTCTTCGCCGCCGTCCAGAACGAAGCCAACTTCGTGACGCTCAACCTGTTGTCGGCTCCGAACGCGGCCTGCCCCTCGGGGCCGCCTTATTCCAGCAACTATCCGAGCACCCCAAATACGGCGAACGTCATCGTTTGCTTTAACGGACAATGGTCCACCACTGCCGCGGCTCCCGGCCAGTACGTCAAAGTCATCGTCCTCTATAACTACCAGCCCATCACACCGCTCCTCGCCAGCTTCACCGGCTCCAGCACCGTCCATATAGAGGCAACCGCAGTGGTCGCCTGCCAGGGACTCTCATGAGGCGTGACGGCCGGCGAGCGCAAGCGGCTGTCGAGATGGCAATCCTGGTTCCGGTGTTTTTCTACCTGCTCATCGGCCTTTTCGACATCGGCCGAGTCGCGTACACCTGGGCCACGCTCTCGTACGCCGTGCGTGAGGGGGCACGCCAGGCCGTGCTCACGGGAGCGCCGCCGACCGTCACCGACGCCATCGTCTACGGGACCGTCAAACAGGCCGCCAATGCAGCGGGCCTCACGGTAAGCCAGCCGACCTGCCTCCACGGAAACAGTAGTGGCACGGTCGATTCCGCGTCGACCACGCTCAACGCCGGCTACATCTACATTCTTGGCTCGAGTGCGACGGCAGCCGATGCGCCTGGCGGCCAGGCTTCCGCTGCGGCGGCGGGCAGCTGCCGGGCCACGACTCCGGCGCTTTCGGGGACGTATCCGTTGACGGTGGAAGCGGTTTTCACGTTTTCGCCGATTACGCCCTTCGTCAATCTGATGATGGGCAACAGCATCACGATCAAGGTGACCACCACCATGAATACGGAGTTCTGAGAAATGTCACGGTTCCTCCGGAAACGGCAAGCGGGACAGGTTCTCATCATCGTGGCGCTGAGCTTCGTCGCGATCACCGGCATTCTTGTCATCGGGATAGACGCCGGCCAGTTGTACCTGGATCGGCGCCAGTTGCAGAACGCGGCGGACGCCGGGGCCCTGCTAGGGGCCGACAAGCTGCAGACGCTGCCCGTCCCCGACTACACCGCGCCCAACCAGGCGGCCATCACCACGATCGTGGCCAACCTGCCCCGGACCAGCGACCCCGGAACCTGCGCGGTCAGCTGCCCTGCGACCACGGTCCCGGCGACCGGCTATCTGAGCATCGGTGCGGGCTACGGCATCCAGCTGCAGGTCACGACATGGGACAGCTATAAGGTCACCGTCACGCACACGCACAGTTACTTCCTTGCCGGGGCGCTGGGATTCGCAGGGTCTCAGACCACGGCGGCCTCCGCCAGGGCGCTGAGCTCGACCTATCCATTCGCCCTGATCCTTCTCAAGAACGACAGCGCCGGCTACTCCAACCTGACAGAGAACGGGACAGGGACAGCGCTCACAATTGGCAGTGTCGCCGGGACCACCCCTGGAAACGGCGGCGTCTTCTCGAACGAGAGCATCGATCCGGGCAGCGTGGCGACCATCGTCTTCAGAGATTGCGGTACCGACGGAGACCTGTTCGCCTACTCCGAGGACGCCGCTGGCATCCTGAATGTCCCGTTGCAGACCACCGGCTATGAGGGGGCCGTCCCCGTCGCCGGCGTCTGCCCTCACCCCGCCCCCGGCACCTATCCCAGGACGGCGAGCAACCAGTTGCCATTTCCGAGCTACCCTGAGCCCCCGGTGCTGACCGATGTTAGCCACACCTACAACTCCGCCATCACGTGCAATGCCGCCTGCACCACCTACCTCTGCCCCGGCACGTACAACTCCTCGGTGACCATCTCCGGGCTTGGGATCCTGCTCCCGGGCGTCTATCGGTGGACCAGCGGCGGGCTCGCCGTTCAGGGTGGAGGAACGGTTCGAACCGGCTCAACCGCAGCGGGCGTCGATTACCCACAGCGAGCCGGCTCGACCACCGATTGCGCCTCGGCAATCCCCGGCACGCCGCCAAGTGACCCGGGCGTCGCCCTCGAGGTGTCACCGGCGAATGGCAATGGGAAGACCAACTGCGCCGCCCACCAGCTCTCCCTCGCCGGCGGCGCGACGCTCTCGATCGTGCCGTCGATCCTGTTCAACAACATCAACATCTACGTCGAGCTCGCCCAGCCGGCGCCCTGGCAGTCGGTCTGCAGCTCGAACCAGGAGGGATCCAACGTCCTGGTCTTCTCCGGCGGCTCCAACTACAGCGTCGCCGGGACGATCTACGCCCCGGCCGACAACGTCGCGCTGGGTGGGGGCGGGGCGGGCACCGGGGTCGGGCAGATGGTCTGCTGGACCTTGACGGTCTCAGGCGGCGGCTCGGCGGCCGAGACGTACAATCCCGCCTTCCTGCCCTACTTCCGCGGGCTGATCCAATAAGGGCTTTTGCCCGAGGGGTGCTGGCTCCTGCTCGGGCGAGCTGATCGAGCGAGCCGGCGATTGTTGCCCGCGACCATTGCTGCGCCTGCCTTCTCAAACGCCGACCTGGCACTCATGAGTCCGTGGAGTGTAGCCCGACGAAACAGACTTGGTGAGCCAAGCATGCTATTGCCCCCTCAATAGAATTGGCCACGTGCCTGCGCCCGCCACGAGTCGCAGCGCGGCGGGCGTCACGCTCGTCATCGGCTCGGCATGTTTCTTCGGAACCCTCGGCGTCTTCGGGAAGCTGGCCTATCGTCTGGGGCTGACCACGCCGCAGCTCCTCAGTTACCGGTTCGGCCTGGCGGCCTTGCTGCTCTGGGTGGCGGCGGCAGCCACGCGCCAGGGCCTTCCACCGCGACGCAGCCTGGTAGGTCTGGCGATCATGGGTGGTGCGGGCTACGTTGGGCAATCGGGCAGCTATTTCAACGCCCTGCATTTCATCCCTGCGTCGACGAATGCGCTGCTCCTGTACACCTATCCTGTGGTCGTCACCCTGCTTGCCGCCGCGCTGTTTCGTGAACCGCTCGGATGGATGAAGCTGGCCGCGGCGGGGCTCGCGTTCCTGGGCACCCTGCTCGTTGTCGAGGCGCAAGTCCGTGCGGTCGCACCCATCGGTATCCTGCTCGGGCTTGGCTCGGCGGCGTTCTACTCGGGGTACATCCTCTATGGGAGTCGCCTGCTCCCCGGCATCCCGCCGGTGTCCGCGACGGCCAGCATCATGACGTCGGCCGCGCTGGTGTGGTCGGCCTATGCGTCGATTACCGGCCAGCTCGCGGTTCACTGGACGATCCCGCGAGGCGCGCTGATTGCCAGTTTTGCAGTAGTGGGGACCACCATCCCGGTGCTGACCTTCATCTTGGGGTTGCGCCTGCTTGGACCGTCCCGCGCCGCCATCTTGAGCACGTTCGAGCCGGCAAGCACCGTGCTCTTAGCCGTCATCATCCTGGGTGAACTGGCCAGCCCGCTTCAGTACGTCGGCGGCGCCCTGATCCTCGCCTCGGTCCTCACGCTCGAGGGACCAGGCTGGCGCCCCTCGCGTGTCCTCGCGCAGGCAACGCGTGAGTAGATCGTTACGGTGCTTGCCGAGATGACTCCGTCCGAGAAGCTGCACAATAACGACAAGCTCTGGCGAGCCGTAGCCGAGGCCCTGGTCGCGGCCTACGCGCTCATGAGCGCCGGCGGCCTTGAACTCGCCGCCTTAGCATGAAGGCCGGGTTCCAGCAGAGTCATCCTTATAATCCGCGATGGCCTGCCCCCTTAGCTCAGTGGACCAGAGCGGGTGCCTTCTAAGCACTAGGTCGCAGGTTCGAATCCTGCAGGGGGCAGTCTCAGGTCCCCCCGAAGCGCGACTTGTCAACCGCGGCCTTTAGCGCGAGCGTTTGGTCCGGAGTGCCTGAAACGCTGCGTGATCTACGCACGAACAGAGAGCAAACTCTCTGCACTATTTGCGACGACAATATTGACATTCGTGAGTGTCCGTGTACTCTGGGCGGAGTACTGATCGAGTGCAGCGGCGGCAAAGGGTAGCAGGCAGGACGCGTAAGGGATAAGCGCAAGCGACGCCGTGGCGAAGCTCGCGCCGACCCGCCCGGCTGGGCGAGGGGAGGCCAGGGTGAGGGAGGGGTCCGCGGCAGTGGTATCAGCGAAGGTGCTGATCCCACAGGTGCAGTCCCTTGCCCGGGAGCGGGTCGACGGGCTCCTCGCGCGCATCTGGCAGCATCGGGTCGGGCTCGTGGTGGCGCCGGCCGGCTCGGGTAAGAGCACGCTGCTGGCCGGTTTTGCCTCATCCGCAGGCGTCCCGGTGGCCTGGTACCGGGCGGAAAGCTGGGACGCAAAGACGACCACGCTGCTGAGTCACTTACGGTCGGCGTTCACCGCGGCGCTTGGATCGATTCCGGACGGTTGGGATTCGGTTGAAGCGGCGGCTCGCGCGCTGGAGACGTGGCCCGGGCGACGGGCCCTGCTTGTCATCGATGACCTCCACACGCTGGAGGACAGCCCGGCCGAACTCACGCTCGAGCGGCTGATCGACTACGCACCGCCCAGCATCACCTTCCTGATCGGCTCGCGCGCCCTACCGGGCTTCAACCTGTCGCGCTTGCGGGTCTCGGGCTCATTGCTCGAGATCGGCAGCGAGGATCTGCGCTTTCGGTCCTGGGAGGTCGAACGCCTGTTCCGTGACTTCTATCGCGAACCGCTTCCTCCCGAAGAGCTCGCTGAGCTGGCACGCCGCACCGAGGGCTGGGCGGCCGGCCTTCAGCTCTTCCACCTGGCGACCCGCGGCAAGTCACCGCAGGAGCGGCGTCGCATCCTGACGGCGCTGGGGAGCCAGGTGCGCCTGACGCGCGAGTACCTCACCCGCAATGTCCTCGACCAGTTACCGACCGACCTGCGGTGGTTCCTCGTGCGGACCTGCGTGCTGTCCCGGCTCACGGGAGCGATCTGCGACGCGTTCCTCGACCGCACCGGAGGCCAGCAGGTGCTCGAGGAGCTCGTGCGCCGACAGATCTTCACCTATGCCACCGATGACGGCGGTGGTTACCGTTATCACGAGGTGCTGCGCTCACACCTCGAACAAGCGCTCGTCGAAGAGCTCGGTGAGACCCAGGCGCGCGCCGCCTACTGCCGCGCCGGATCGCTGCTGGAAGCCAGCGGTGCGTTTCCTGATGCCGTGCAAGCGTATTCCCGCGGTGAAGACTGGGAGGCAGTTGACCGGCTGTTGCATCACCAGGGCGGCGAGTTGCTCGAGGGGCCGGGCACCTGGATCGATGCCTTGCCGCCCGCCCTGCTGCGTCAGGACCCATGGCTGATGCTGGGCAGCGCCCGGCGCCACCGCGCCGAAGGGCGTTGGCGCGAGGCGATCGAGGCTTACCATCGCGCCGAGCGGGTGTTCGGCTCGAGTGAAGCTGGACTCATCTGCGCGACGGAGCGCAAGGCGCTCGCCGGCTGGCTCGAGCCGGCGCCGATGCCGGGCAACGATTGGGCGGGCGTTCTGCGGAAGGCGGTCGGGCACGATCCGTTGGCCGTGAAGCAGGCCGCTGGCCAGTTGCCCGAGGCGACCGGCAAGCTCGCCGCCGGGCTCGCCTGCTTGCTGGCCGGACAGCTGGAGCAGGCGCGCCGTCAACTCAATGCCGCCGCCGACAGCCGCGACGCGCCCGCCGCGCTGGCCACCGCCGCGCGCCTCTCGGCCGGCGTCGCCGCGCTGCTCAGCGGCGACCATCAGGGCGTCTTTGACGTCGAGGAGTCGGCGGAGGGCGCGGAGACCCTCGGCATGGGATGGGTCGCCCGCCTGGCGCGGGCCGCGCTGGTCCTCACCGGGCGGCCGGGCAGTGCGGCCGAAACCGAATCGCTTCGGGTGGCCTGCGATCGCGATGGCGACCGCTGGGGGAGCGCGCTGATCGGTCTGATGATCGGATGGGCCGCGGTCTATGCGGGCGAGAACGCCCTGCCGGCTCTCGAGGAGGCGACGGATACCTTCCATCAGCTCGGCGCCGGGGTGCTCGAGGCCTGGTCGCGGGCCTTACTCGCCCTTACGCTCGCCCGCAGCGGCGCACCGGAGGCACGCGAAGCCGCGTTGCAAGCGGAGAATCTGGCGCGGTACAGTGGGACCCCTGGCGCGCGCTTCTTCCCCTACCTGGCGCTCGCCGAAATCGAGCCGGAGCGCGCCGCCGAGTACGGCGGTCTCGCGCTGGCGGTCCAGGAGGAAAGCGGCCTGGCCCCGTTGAGCGCCGCGGCGCCGGCGCCCGCGCCCGAAAACGTCATTCGCATGGGCACGGTCCGGTCGGTGTCATCGCTGAGCATTCGCTGTTTCGGTGGTTTCAGCATCGCGGTCAAAGGCCGGCCAGTCGACCTGACCGCGGTCAAGCCTCGAGCGCGCGCGGTGCTCCGGCTGCTGGCCGTCCACGCCGGCAACCCCGTGCATCGCGAGGTCCTCGAAGCGGCCTTCTGGCCGGATGCGGATGCTGAGACTGGCGCGCGTAACCTTCATGTGGCGGTCTCCTCGCTTCGCTCCTCGCTCGAGCCTGGCGTCAGTCGCGGCGGGTCATCGATCCTACTGCGCGAGGGGGATGCCTACCGCCTGGCCCTCCAGTCGGACGCCGAGGTCGATCTCCTCCAATTTTCGAAGGCGCTGGCCTCGGCGCGCGTAGCGCGGCTGCGGGCCGAGATGGAGGCGGCGATCACGCACTTCCAGCAGGCGCTCGAGATCTATGCCGGCGAGTTGTTACCGGAGGACGGTCCAGCGGAGTGGGCGATCGAGCCGCGCGAGCGCTATGGCGCCGGCGCGCTCGAGGCGGCGCAGGGTCTGGCCGAGCTGCTGCTGAAGCGTGGTGACCCAGCCGGGGCGGCCAGTGCCTGCTCCACCGGGCTGTGGATCGACCGGCTGCACGATCCGCTCTGGAAGCTGCTGATCGAGGCGCGCGAACGTGCGGGCGATCGAGTCGCGGCCAGCCGCGCTCGCCGCGACTACGCGAAAGTCCTCGAGGAACTCGGCCTCAGCGCAAGCGCGCGGTCCTAGTCCTTCGTCTTGAACTCGACTTCGGTGATCGCCACCGACGACACCGACGCGCCGGCCGGGGCATAGACCGACTGGACGTGGATCTCGACAAAGGTCACTTGTTTGGCTTTACCGTCCTCGAGAAGTTTGAACTGCGGTTGGGTCGCGTCCTGGTCGTTCAGGGTCATGTCGGTTGCGTAGCCGTTCGAGAAAACCAGGTGAAGGAGGTGCGGCCGCGGCTGCAAGTTGAAGGCGTCGGCCGGGGCAGTCCCTGAGGCGCCCGAGCGAAAGACGATCGCCCCGAGATCCTGCGTACCGCTGAAGCGGATCACCAGCACGGGCGCGTGATCGCTGGCGAGCGCCGCCCAGTAGGTGTTGCTGAAGCGATCGATGGCGAGCATCGGTAGGTGGCCGGCGATGGCCGTGCTGGCGGAGGCGCCGATCGGGGTGACCGGGTCGTAATTCGGGTGGACGAGTTTTCGAATGGCGGTGGCGGCGGACGTCACGCGGTCGACGACCAGGTTGTGAAAGCTGGGGACCAGCAGGAAGGCGAGCAGTCCGACCACGATCAGTGCCCCGATGGCGAGGCGGATGATGCGCCAGACCACACCCATCACGTTGGGCGGGCCAACTCGATGCGGCCGCCAGCCGGCTTCGCGCGTACGGACGCGAAAGACCCGGTTGAAGAACCGGCGGTACCAGGGCAGCCCGACGACGAGCGCCTCGTCCAGGGAATTGCCGCAGCGACGGCAGAAATGGCGCACCGGATCGTTTCCCTCGCCGCACTGTCCGCAGATCAGGTCACCCGGATGCCGGCGGGTAGGCGGCTCCACGATGCGCGGCGCCGGCCGGCGACCGGTGACGGTTGGCGCCACCGAGATGGGGCGGCGGGAGATCGGTTCCTCTGCCTGGCCCACCGAGGCGGGGCCTGGGGCGGCAGCGGCCGGCGCTCCGACCCCGGCCAGCACGGGCTTTGGCGTAGTGGCGGTGGCGGCGACCGCAGCAGGCGCTGGAGGCGGAGCCGACGGTGCGGAAGCGGCTGATGCCGAGCTGACCGGCACGGCGGTGACCGCCGGGGCGGTCGCAGCCGGAGCGCCGGTTAGCGACGGCTGAGACTCTGCCTCCTCGATGCCAACCGCCTGCTTGACGCGATCGATCAAGCTCAGCTTTACCGGCTCCGGCTCCGGCTCCGACTCGGCCGCGGGCGGCTCGGGCTCGGGCTCGGCGACGGCGACCCGCTCGCCGGTCCATTCCAGGAATTTCCCGCAGGACCCGCAGAACGTGTCGCTATCTTCGTTGTGGTGCCCGCACTGTCTGCAGACGATCACGCGCTCGTCACCTCCACAGCATCCCTTACTTCAGCCCGTTTGACAACCTCGACTTTGTGCGTGACGTGCGCCGGCTTGGCGGCGAGCACGAGCGCGTCAAGCCTGGTTGCAGTGATGGTCGACGGATCGTCCACGGTGACCCGGACCAGGACGGCGAAGTTCGGCGATCCGGGAAGCGCCTCGCCGGCCGCGGTCGATGTCGCCACGGCGCCGGTATCGATGATGTCGACCGCGCCGCCGGTAAAGATCTCCACCTGCGCCTTCAACCCCTTTGCCGTGCCGCGCATCCGATAGAACTCGAAGGCGTTGGCCAGCAGGGCGCGGCGGCGCTCGACTGACCATGTCTCATCGAGGGCGAGCCCGAACCAGCTCCCCAGCCACTCGAGAAAATCCGCCGGCGCCAGCCAGGGATCGAGGTAGGCGGGGAGGTTGTCCAGCGTGGCGAAGATCGGCGCCAGCGCTGCGTCGAAGGCCGAGACGAAGCGCTGCGTGAAGGCGTCTTCCTGGAACAGCGCTGGCAAGGTGTCCCCCAGTGGGTGGGGGCTGATCAACGTCCGCACCAGGCCGCGCTTGTGGTTCAGCGGCGGTGCGGAGGCGATCATGCGCCTTCCACCAGCACCTGGTGTTCGTAGGAGAAGACCAAGGCGTGGGGCTCGATCACGAGCCGCTGCACCGCCTGGCCGCGTTGCCCGGTCACCGGGTCGGCGCCAAACAGCCGGGCGTCTTCCACCAGTTCGGTTCCACGCAAGCTCTGCAGCACCGAGTAGACCTCCCCGACATGGACCGGTCGCCCAAAGGGCCAGCCGCTGCGATCGGGGCCGCCGCTCACCGGGTTGAAATAGTGGTAGAGGGCATCGAGGGCGTCCGCCTGCAGCCGGGTCGGATTGGAGCTGGCTCGGGGACGCAGCTTGGCCACCACCGTCACACCGCGGTAAACGGGCGGTTCGACCAGCACCCGAGTACCGATCACCCGCGATTCATCGAGCCGCCGGCTGATCCGCTGCAGCGTCTCCTCGGCGGGGACGAGTTGCTCGAATCGCAGGCGCCCATCGCTACTGCCCGCCGCCGGCACGACCAGGACGCGAACGCCGCCGGCGTTGGCGCCGTCGCCGGCCGTCACGCAGCGGACGCGCGCCACCTCGGGCGCTGCCTCGTGGGCGAGGTGTTCGTAGTCCTCCATCGTCACGGCGCGATCGCGCGTCCGCAGCACGATCGGGCCCCGCTCTTTCGCGTTCTCGATCGACTCGCCGTCGACGCCGCCTTCTGCCGCCCGGCGATTCTGGATCCGGGAGACGTAGGGGATCGATGACTTCAGCACGGTGATCGTGTTCCGCGCGACATTGCCCTTCCTGCCACCCCCGATCAGGTAGGAACGAAGCCGCAGCCGCGCACCCTTGGGCGGCACCGCGCCGTAGTTCCGCAAGGCGCCGTCCGGCTCGCGGACACCGGGGCCGAGCTGCACCTCACCCGCGACGGCGTCGAGAACGAAGTGGTGGTCCTCCGGCTTGCTGTCGACGAAATCCTGGACTTGCTTCCATTCCTGCCAGCCGTCGATCCCGCTCACTTCGAGGATCGCCCCGGAGCCACCCGGAACAACCGGCCGGTGCTTCAGGGCGAACCGCTGCCCGGGCACGCCTTCCGACGCCCCGAGGATTTCGTTCTCGACCAGCTCGGCGTTCACCGCGTCGGCGGTCCCGCCGGTGGTGAACGCCGTGAGTCCCTTGATGATCGGCGACGCGCTATAGGTTGGCTGGTCTGGCTCGGGCTTCAGGACGCGAGCTCGCAACCAGCCGGCTCGCTGCTGCTCGATGACGGAGACGGTGTGGCTCTTTGGAACGTGGAGCACGAGGTCGCCGTCCCGGTTCAGGCCGCCCGTGCCGTCGCGGTCGACGTCGCAGGCCGCCCAGGCATAGCCGTCCCAGGCTTCCCAGGTGAGCGGCGGGTTCTCAGGATCGACTCCCACGCCCTCGATATCGCACTTGAAGCGCAGCGTCACGGCGCAGGAGGGCACGGCGTCCGAAAGCCCGACCAGCAGCACGTCGTCTGGCTTCGGCACCTTGTCGAAACAGAAGAACGACGTTTTGGCGGCCAAAGCCTCCGTGTGGTCGCGGGTTTCTTTCTCACTCGCGAGTGTCGACGCGATCAGGGAGAGCGAGCAGGGGACGATCGGCAGGTCGCCGACCGTTGTGAAGACGATTGCTTCATCCGAATCGGTGCGCAAGGTCGCCGCCTGAGTGCCGGGCCGGATATGGATGGTGCCGGGCTGCGGACCCGCCAGCCAGAAGGTGACCGCCACCCGCGCCGCGGTCGGCGGGAAGAGTCGAACGCCGATCAGCTCCAGGAACTTGATGTAGTTGCGCTCCGGGACGCGGTTCAGCCGATACAGGACCTGGTCGGTCATCCAGGCGAAGGTCTCGATCAGGGTGATGCCGGGGTCGGAGACGTTGTGATCGGTCCATTCCGGACACTTCTGCTGGACGAGGCGCTTGGCATCGTCGACCAGGTCCTGGAAACGGCGGTCGTCGAGGTTCGGGACCGGAAGTGCCATGCTCACCCTCCTCCAACGATGTGTTTGCCGATCATGTGGTCTCCGGCGGAATCACGTAGAACGGAAAGACCAGGTTGCGCGGATCATTGGTCTCGCCGATCGCGTAGCGGATGTCAATGTAGATGATGCTCGAGTCTTGTGCGTCGAAGCTGACCAGCACATCGCGCAGCTCGATGCGCGGTTCCCAACGGCGCAGCGAGGCCCGCACCGCAGCCGCAACCCGGGCGGCCGTCTCGCTGTCGGCGCTGTCGAAGACGTAGTCGTGGATTTCGCAGCCGAACTCCGGTCGCATTGGCCGCTCCCCGATCGCGGTCCCCAGGATCAGCCGGATGCTCTCCTCGATCTCCTGCTCCCGGGACACGAGCGCGATCCGCCCGGTGGCGTCCGTTCGGATTGGAAACGCCCAGCCGGACCCGATGAATTCTTCGCTCATTGCGCGATCACCTTGGCCTGACCGGCGTACGCGATCATCATCGGCGTCCCGGTAGGGACGCAGGTCCCCGCAACCGGCGGCAGCGCGAGCAGCACCGGCATGCCGCCGGCGATGACCTTGGTGCTCCCGGATGGAATGATGCCGCTGATGCAGGGACCATTCGCCACGGGGGGCGGCGGGAACGCGCAGCCCGCGATCACGTAGGAGGCGGGGATGGTGACCACCGGCTGATTGCCGACCATGACCTTCGGACTGACCGTCGTGCACTGCCCCTGGCCGCCGTGCAGGCAGGTGACCGTTCCACCCATGTTGACGATTGGTCCGGGCATCACATCACCTGCAGGGCGCCGCTGTTGACGTCGACCATTGCGCCGGTCACCTTGAGTTGTCCGCTCGCCTTGACTTCGAGTTGCGGTCCGCCGTCGAGCGTGGCCCCGGCACTCCCCTTAAGATCGAGCTTGTTCTGCGCTTCGAGCGTGATGCCCTTCTGCGCTGAGAGTTTCAGATCTCCCTTGGACTCGAGCGTCATGTCCTGCTGGCTCTCGACGTGGACCTTTCCCCCTGACGAGATATGAATCTCGGAGTTGGTTTCGTTGAGCGAGATCTTCAGCTTGCCATCGCTGCTGATGAAGGCCAACCCGGCCTTGTTCGCGTCGTCGAAGAAGATGAATTGGTGCCCCTTGCGCGAGATGAAGCCGCGGCGCTTGACCTTGCCGTTGTCGAACAGTCCATTGCCTAATTTGGGTTTGTCCTGCCCGTTGTAAAGGCTGCCGACGACGAAGGGCCGGCGGATGTCGCCGAACTCGAAGGCCACGAGGACCTCGTCGTTCACCTCGGGAATGAAATGCGCGCCGCTGTCCGGGCCGGCGCCAAGCTGAGTGATCCGCGCCCAGTCCGACTCGTAGTTGTCGTCGAGCCAGGGAAATTTGAGCTTGACCCGCGCCCCATTGTTGGGGTCGTTGTTGTCGGTCACTAGCGCCACCACCACGCCGTTGATGGGGGCGCCGCCGGCGGACGCATAGCCGTTCGACGAGCCCATCGATGCCAGGCCGAGCAGCGAGCGGTCTTGCCGCCCGCTGATCACGAAGTGGGTTCGGTAGCCGTTTTCGCCAAACACATGGCGTGCGCCGCTAAGCGTGTACTGCCCCTCGAACCGTTTGCCGACGACCCCCACGCTCACGGTACTGCCCGCCTTGAGGTTGGGATTCCCAACTGCCACCCCATCGGCTTCAGCAAAGGCCCCCGAGATGATCTCGGCAATCGACGCCGCTGCACCGTCGACCATCGGTTGTTTTGGCAGGGGACGATTCACCGCCGTAAAGGTCGGTCCACCGAAGGTGCTCGCCAGCTTGCTGGGGTCGTCCTTGATCCCAGCGGCGACTGTCCCGGCGGACGCCGATCCGATGACGGCTTGCTTCTGCTCCGGATCCCACCCGCGTACTTTGACGGTGCTCACCTGCTCGGCTGACGTCACGCGCGGCCGGAATTCGATCAGGTCGTCGCCGAAGACAAGCTGCAAGGGATCGGTGTGGTTCTGGTAGTCGCCCGTTTGGGGGGCCCCGGACGCTTGCACCGGCTTGCGGAAATAGAATTTGCCGTCTTCCATTCCCATCTCGTAGCCGATCTCCCTCGCACGCGCCTTGAGGAAGTCCCAGTCGGATTGATTGGCCTGAGACACGTGGTCGAACGTGACGCTCGTGGAATCGATCTGGCCGACTTGGAGGCTGGCACGTTGGGCAACCTGACGGGCGATGTCCGAATCGGTGACATTCTTATAGGTCTGCGTTTGGCGCCCGCGGTGCAGCCGATGTGAGAGGTCGTAGCCACGCAGGATCGTGCGCAGCCGGGTGGCGTCGTATTCCGCCTCGAGCCCGGTGACCTCGCCCTTGATCAAGCTTTTCGGGCTGCCGCCGGGCGGTGTCATCTTGATAGTGATGGTTGACCCGATGTTGACGTGGAGCTGACTGATGACGTCCCGAGCCGGGTCGTGGAAGGTGACGGCGAACATGTCGGGCAGATGCTGGTGATGATCGACGACGACCTGCTCGAGCAGTGACTCCATCGCACCCGCGAGCGGGGTGCCGTCGATCTCGACGTCGGGCCAGAGATGATAGGGCTGCGTCATGCTAATTGCCCGTGCTGATCTCCGCCGCCTCGTCGGCGCTTGGCAGAAGGATGCGGTTGCCGGCTGTCAGTCGTAGCGGGTCATCGATCGCATTGAAGATCGCCACACCTCGCCAGAAGTTCGGGTTTCCATACTCCTGGTTGGCAATCGACTGCAGGGTGTCACCGCTCGAGATGAGATGCGTTCTCCGCGCATGGATCGAGCCCGACGTCGGGTTCTGGGGGCCGTCGGGGTCGGAGATCTCTTTCAAGCTGATGTCGGCCGTGGCCCGCAGCGGGTTTCCGGTTCGTCCGAACATCGTGTATTTGACGTTGACCTTCTCCAGATAGAACTTCCGGTCGGCGAGCTGGCTGTTGCTTCCCCAGAAGAAGAGGAGCGGCGAGGGCTGGTGCTTCTCGCTGCTCACCGACATCCGGCTCGGCGCGCACCAGGCGAAGAGCTGGTCGACCTTCTTGGTCACGTCACCGACGGCGGGCTCCCAATCGTCGAAGAAAATCTGCATGCTGATGCTCTGCGGATCGCTTCCCTTGTACTGGGGCTTTGCCCCCGCCTTGTCCTTCATGTTCGGTGGGGTCTCCCACTTGGCGCTCTTGGTGACCGAGTACTCGGTAGGGTTGAACGTGAATTCCAGGGTCCCGGCCCCATCAGCCGCCTGCAACTTCGCGCGTACCATCTTCGACATCTTTTTCCCCTCTCTCAGGCAAGGAACCCGTTGTGGGCGAGTTCCAGAGTTTCCGTAGCGACCTGGTTGGCTCCGATGTCGAGTGACGGTCCCGTCCACTTCACGGGGAAGACCCCCTCGAGGGTCCAGGTCGTGATCGGCTTACCCTCGGAGTCAAGCGCGGAGATTTCGGCGGTCTGCCGTTTGACCTCGATCTTGATCTTCGCGATCCAGTTGGCGACCTTCTTGGAGTCCTGGTTGATCGGTCGCGTCAGCTTGATGTTCTGGTACTTGGCCCGCCCGGGAATCCGGTGAACAAAGGCGTTCTCGCCGCCCTCCTTGTACTCGAAGACGTCGTACTCGATGGAGAGGCCATCGCACTTCGACCAGTTGCCAAGATCGCCGTCGCCGTCGATCTTGACCCGGAACCGCAGGCTTTGAGCGTGGGGATTGTCCGCCATCATTTCCTCCTTAGCGCAGATCGGTCAGGAGTCCCGCGCGCTCCCGGTCGATGAGTAGTTCCGTCTTGAGCCGGCTGCGAATTCGGTCATAGAGCTTGCCGGCCAGCTCTTCGATCGCCTTCTCGGAATGAGCCTCGGCCCCGGCACCTGGCGGCGCCGTGCCAGCCGAAGGCCCGGCAGCCGGTGCCTCCGCCGGTGCCGGTCCTGCGTCGGCCTCCCGCTGCGCGACGAGAATCGGGGAGCTTTCGAGTGCAGCGGGCGCCGCCGCTTCGGGTGTCAAGCGCTGCACCGAAGGGAGGGGGGCTAATGGCAGGTCCGACCTCGGTGCGGATGCCGCCGGCGCTCGGAGAGGAAGCGCCTCCTCGAGCGTGGCGGCCGTGCCGCCATCGGCCGCGAGCCGCTGAGCCTCGAACGCGTGAGCCGGGGTCGCCGTCGTCAACGGCAAAGCCGCCTCGCGCCGTTGCGCCGGCACGCCGGTCACCGGCGTCAAGACTCGGCCGGCGATCGAGCTCCGCTGCACCGTCGTACCCCGCTCGCCGTCCGAAGTTGCCGGCGGGAGGCCGTTATCGATGCCGGGGGCGACAGGCTGAATGGTGCTGCCGGCAGTGGAGTCGCTGATGCGCTGCGCAAATGTCGTTGGGCGGAGCGCCCGAGTCCGGGCCAGCGGCAGAGTCGGAGCCGGCGAAAATGGCGCCGGCGATACCGATCCCACGCGTGCCGGCGACGGCGAGACGAGCGGATCGCTCGATGACTCGCCCACCAAACGCTGAGCCCAAGTCGGTGTGGGTGGAACAATGTGCAGGCTCGCGGCAGGCGCCAATGGCGATGGCGATGGCGATGGCGATGGCGATGGCGATGGCGATGGATCTGTGTCGGTGGCCCCCGATTCGGCCACGCGCTGCATGACTGTCCCCGGCCCGATCGGCTCGTCGCCTCGGCGACCGGTCACCGCCTCACCCTCCTGCGGGTTGCGTGGTCGAAGCGGTAGGGACGGGCGCTCGCTGCGGATGGTCGACGATGAAGACGCCTCGATCGCCGGACCGCTCCTCGCCGTCTCCGCACGACGCGGTAGGGCCAGGGTGGGCTCTGTGCCGCGCTGGATGATCGGCGTGGCGATCGTCGCCTGCGACGGCGAGCCGGCTTGCGCTGTGCTGGAGGGTCGATCGGTGGCTAGCCCGTCGGCCGGGGATGGCTCGATCGGTCCCACGTCGACCGGTCGCCCTTGGCTTGACGGTGCCGCGCCGGCCGCCGCGGGCGATGCGGCCGGGCGCGCGAAGGGTGGAGGTGGCGCCAGGGGCAGGTCGAGCCGAGGGCTCTCGCTCGTCAACGCCGTTAGCGGCGTTGGCGCAGGGTCCGAGGAGGGCTGGACCGGAGTTTGCCCCTGCGTGTCAGGCGGCAGCGATGCACGCTGCGGTTCGACGGACCTCGCAACAACGACGCCCGGCTCATCGGTCCCGGGTGTCTCGCCGGGTTGTGCCGGCTGCGCAGCAGGCGGCAGCGGCATCTCGGGTCCCTGACTCCACGATCGTTGGCCCGTTCGGTCAGGCACCTGGCTGATCGGTGCTCCTAGTCCGAGCCGGCGCGCCTGGCCAAGCGTAAGGCGTGGTGGTGGCGCCGGGACGGGCCCATGCAAGACGGCCTCGCGCTGCAAGGCGGACGGCTCGAGGTTCGAGACGAGTGCCGGCTTCCGAAACTTTGAAATCACCGGCACGGGCTCGGCCTGCGCCGGCAGCGTGGTCAAGGGCGGCTGTTCGGGAAGGGGGGCGACGACCGGTCGCTCGACCGCCGCGATACGGTGCAGGCCGGCGGGAAGAGGGGCAGGCCGCGGCTGAAGAGTCGCGGCCTCGTCCCCATCCCACTCCCCCGACGTTGCCACCACGCCGTCCGCGCGTCGCTGCACGCGGGGGCGCGGGATCATCGCCGGACCGTCGCTGCGAGTGCTGGTCCGGGCAAGCGTGAGCACAATACCGGCTGGGGCTTCAGCGCTGACCTGGTGGCCCATCTGATCGCTCGTCACCGATGGGTCGTGATGGGTCGCCAGGTCGTCGCTGAATCGATCGCTGGGCGCCGTCAATGGATGGTCGCCGATCACCCGCTGAATGGTCGGGAGCGCCGCCCAGTCGCGGCGAATCACCGGCGCCGGCGCGGCCGTGCCGCTTGCGTCGGGTGCGGTCTTCCGCCGAAATGGCCACACGGGCTAGCGCTCCTCCTGTTCCTCGGCGAGACGCCGGTTGATGCTGGCGACCTCCTCGACCACCCGCTGACGAACGGGATGCTCCAAGTCGAGGATCTCTTCGAACGACCAGTGCAGGTGATAGGCCACGTACGCGATCTCCTCGAAGAGGCGGTCGGTCGCGTACGTCACGATCCCCCCAGGCGACCACCTGCCAGGTCGACCGTGAACTGATGCTTGCAGTCCGGGCAGCTGACGGCCGCCTGCGTGTGGCCCTCCTGGTTGATCCTCCGGTAAAGATCCTGAAGGAAGGCCAGGTCGGAAGCGAACAGCCCTTCAATGGTCCCGGAGGTCACCTGCGGCAAATTGCCGAGCTTGGTGACCACCCGGGACAGCAGCAGGACCGTCAGGTAAGCCTCGTTCTCGCGGACGCGCGGGTCGCGCTGAGGCAAGATCTCATCGCGCGCGGTCGCCAGCCGCATGACACCCTCGCGATGCAGCGTGCCGCTTTCGTCGACATAGCCGCGTGGAAGCACGAAGGCGAACTCCGTATGCAAAGTTGGGGCGGAGGTCGAGCGATCGACCTCCGCCGTGCTGGTAGTCGGACTCACTTGACTCGCTCGAAGCCCTCCATGACGATGGTGGCCTCCTCAGTGACGACCTCATTCGACCCCGCCTTGAGGCTGCCCATCGAGAGCTTCGACGGCCAGGCGTTGATGAAGTTCCAACGGGCGACCTCGCCGGCCTCGTAGTCGTAGAGGATGATGGAGCCGTTCTTGCGGGCGTCCTTGATCTTGCCGTCAAGCGCCAGCTTGTGCCACTTGTACAGCTCGAGCGAGACGTTCTTCGCCCGCTTCAAGGTGATCGTCGGTAGCTTGTGAGCGCCCGGGATCTTCTTGATGATCAGCTTGCCGTCAATGCCGTTCTCCTTGAGCTCGGTCACGTCCATCTCGGACGTCATGCCGCTCAGCTCGGTGAACTGGGCGATCGTCGTGCCGTCCACCTCGATGGCGAAGTTTCGTGCGGCGATTGCGTCGTTGGTCGATACGCTCGGTAGACCAGTTGGCATGGGTCCCTCCTTTACTCAGTGAGCGATGCGCCGCCCGAGAACTGGGCGATCTTGAATACCACGAATTCGGCCGGCTTCACCGGCGCGACGCCGATTTCAACGATGAGCTGGCCGGCATCGATCGTCTCCGCCGTGTTCAGCTCGCCGTCGCACTTGACGTAGAACGCTTCCCCTGGCGTCGCGCCGAAGAGCGCGCCGTCGCGCCAGACACGGACCAGGAAGGCACTGATGGTGCGCTTGACCCGCTCCCAGAGCGCCATGTCGTTCGGTTCGAAGACCACCCACTGGGTCCCACCGAGGATCGATCCCTCGATGTAGTTGAAGAGCCGGCGCACATTGATGTACCGCCAGGCTGGATCGCTCGACAGCGTGCGGGCGCCCCAGACGCGGATACCCCGGCCGGGGAAGGCGCGGATGACGTTGATCCCCTGCGGATTGAGCAGGTCGTGCTCGTTCTTCGTCACCTGCAGCTCGAGCGAAATCGCGCCGCGCACGACTTCATTCGCGGGGGCCTTGTGCACGCCGCGGGTGTCGTCGTTGCGTGCCCAGATGCCGGCCATGTGGCCGCCGGGCGGCACGAAATTTGCCTGGCCGGCGAGCGGGTCGAAGACCTTGACCCACGGCCAGTAGAGCGTCGCGTACTTCGAGTCGTAGCCCGCCTTATCGACCCGCCACTCGCGGATCTGTTGGGCGTTGAGGCCGGGCGGGGCGTCCAGGATCGCAACGCGGTCGCCCATCAGCTCGCAGTGCGCGATCATCGCCAGCTGGACGGCCTTCACCTGGTCGGCATCGATCATGCCGCGCTGGTAGGCGGCCATCAGGTCGGGGACGCAAAGCATCGTGACGGTGTCAACGGCTTCGAGGCCGGCGAAACCGGTGCGGTCGGCGCTGTTGCCAACGTACTCGTCCGGTGTGACCCGAGCCGGCATCGTAGCGCCGCCGCCCTGAAGCGTAACCTTGCCCGGGGCGGGGACCTTCTCCAGTGCGGCGGCGGTCCCGATCTCCTCGAGCTGGATTAGCTTCGACGCGGCCTTGACAGCGGTAATGACGTTGCTTTTGCCCTTCTTGGTCGTGACGTTGTCGTACTCCTCGCGATCCTTCCCACGGGTCACGATCAGCTTGAAGGTGCCTTCGTCAGGCTGCGAGGCCTCAGCGACCTCGACCTGGATGTCATTGCCGGGCTGATCGCCCTCCAGGGCCAGGACGCGATAGCCCGCCAGCGACTTGTCCTTCGCGCTGGGTAGCTCCGCCTGCGCTGCCGGCGCATGACCGTCGGCGCCGATGCGGACGATGTAGGCCGAGCCGCCGCCGTTCAAGAAGTAGCCGTACACAGAATGGGCCAGATACGACCCTTCCACGAAGCCGCCGAAACTCTGCGCGAACTGGCTCCAGTTGGTGACAAGCGTCGGAGCGTTCACCGGGCCTTTCTCGGCGAGGCCGACGAAGGCGGCGGTTGCCGTGCCAACGCCTTCGATTGGGCGTGAGCCGGCCTCAACCTCCTCGATGTATACACCGGGCGACAGGTAATTGGGCATGGGCAATCTCCTCCTGGTTAAGTGGGGTCAGGAACGTACCGAGCGTCGCATCAGCGCCGGTTCGCCACAAGGGACGAGCGGGCCAGTGAATGGGTAAGCGGCAATGCCCGAAGGGACGCCCAGTCGCGCTCGCGGCTGCCCATTCAGGCAGCAACTTCACCCCAAGGACTGCCCCGGCGTAACTTGCTCTCGTCGTCGTTGGCGTCGACCCTAGATGGCGATGATCCAGGACGTGGATGAGTCCCTGCGCGCCCTCGTAAAACGGGATGCCCTGAACGGATCAAAAGCCGACGTCGCCTTCGATGCGCCGACAAAAGAATGGTCCTCGCGTCGCAACACGCCCACGGTCGATCTGTATCTCTATGACATCCGCGAGGATCTGGAGCAACGCGAAGTCATGTGGGAGGACATCCGCGGCGACACCGGATATGTCACCGAGCGCCGCCCACCGCCGCGACGATTCAAGCTCTCGTATCTCGTGACCGCGTGGACACAGCGACCCGAAGACGAGCATCGCCTGCTGTCGTCGCTGCTCTCGTGCTTTTTGCGCCACCCCGCCATGCCGGCCGACGCGCTCAGCGGCGCGCTGTTGCAGGCTCGGCAACCGATCCTGCTCAACATCGCCCTGCCGCCGCCACAGGACCGCTCGATTTCCGACGTATGGTCGGCACTGGGGGGCGAGCTCAAGCCCTCGCTCGACCTGGTCGTTAATGCTCCATTCGATGTCAGGGTGGCGATGCCGGCCGGGCCGCCAGTCATGGAAGAACCAAAGTTCACCTTTGCCGGGCCCGACGGCGAGGGCGAGGAGACAGGCGGGTCGGCGGCGCGCGGTGGTAAGGGCAAGCGGGGCGTGGCGGCGACCGCCGCCGAGGCGAAGGCGGTTGGCGCGCCCGGTCCCGGCGGACCGAAAGCCTCCGGGCGGCTCAAACCAGGCGAGCCCCTGGCCAAGCCAGGCGTCGCGGCCGACTCCGGGCGGCTCAAACCAGGCGAGCCCCTGGCCAAGCCAGGCGTCGCGGCCGACCAGGAGGAACTGGTCCGCTCCGGGAAAGAGAAAACGCCCGGCCGCATCATGCGCATCCGCGGCATCAATCGGTCGTAGCCTGATGGCGGCGCCCCCGCTGACCGCCCTCCCCGACGCTTCCCTGATCCATGTGCTGCGCCGGCTCGAGCTGATCGAGGCGCGCGTCCGGGCCGCCGTGACGCGGCGCCGCACGGCGGATCCCGAAACCGATGACCGTTTCCGCGGTCTGTACATTTCGCAAGCTCACGTCGATCGCCTGCTCGGCGCGAAGTCGACGCTGGCCGCACCCGATCCGGCAGCGGCGAAGGCGCGGGACGACATTGAAGGTGCGGCGGACGCCGCCGAAGGAGCAGGGGCCGACTTTCGGTTACGACGCCTGGCTCGTAACTTTCGTCTCGATGAGATCGACATCGAGCTGTTGCTCATCGCCATGGCCCCGGATGTCGACGTCCGCTTCGAGCGGCTCTACGGTTATCTGCAAGACGATGTCTCCCGCCGGCGCGCGAGCATCGGCCTCGGTCTCGAGCTGTGCCTGCTGCCGTCCAGCGGTGCATACGCTCGCAGCCGGCTGGCGCCTGGCGCTCCGCTGGTTGACGAGTACCTGGTGCTGGTCGAAGAAAGCGAGCGACCGGTATTGACGCGGTCGTTGCGCGTGCCCGACCGGGTGACCGCGCACCTGCTCGGGAGCGATCTGCCCGACGCCGTCGTCGCGGCGCTGCAGGCATTTCCCCTCCCCCCTGGTGGGGGAGGGTCGGGGTGGCGGGGTCCGGCCGTCACTGCCCTGGTGCGATGGATGCGGGACGTACCTCCCTCCACCCAAACTCCGTCCCCCCTGGCGGGGGAGGGTCGGGGTGGGGGGTCGAAGCTTGCCTACATCCGCGAGCGGCCGGGCGCATCGGGCGCGGCCCTGGCGTCGAGCGCTTTCCAGCAAGTCGGCCGGCCGACGCTCGCGCTCGATCTCGAGCGGCTGCGGACCGAAGATGACCTGGCGACCGTCGCGGCTCTTACCGCGCGAGAGGCGGGTATGACGGGCGCCGGCGTCGTCGCCGGCCCGATCGAAGTGCTGATCGCAAGGGGATTGCCCGCCGTCCGCGCGTTTTCCGAGATGGCGTCAATGGTTGTCCTGGTTGGTGCCCGCAGCTGGGATCCGGCGTGGGCGCGCGACGTGCCATTTCTCATCGATGCGCCGGTCCCAGACGCGGCGCAGCGCGCCGAACTCTGGCGGCGGAATCTCGACGGCGACACGCCGCCGGGCCTTGATCTGGCCGGCACCATGGCCCAGTTCCGGCTGACGGCGGAACAGGTCCATCGAGCGGCGCGGGCCGCGCGAATGGAGGCGCATGCCAGGGAGGCGCCGCTGGACGAAAACGAGCTGAAGGCGGGCGCTCGCGCCCAGAACGCCGCGGGCCTGGAACGGCTCGCGCGCCGCATCGAGCCGGCCGTTGGCTTCGCCGACCTGGTCTTGCCCCCCGATGCGATGGCGCAGCTCAAGGAGTTGCTGACCCGCGCGCGCTATCGCGAGCAGGTGCTCGACGTCTGGAAGATGGGGGGTCCGTCGGCGCGACGTCGTGGGCTCACGGCCCTGTTCGCCGGCCCGTCCGGCACCGGCAAGACGATGGCGGCGGAGGTGCTGGCCGGTGAGCTTGGCCTGGATCTGTATGCGGTCGATCTCGCCACCGTCGTCGATAAGTACGTCGGCGAGACCGAGAAAAACCTGGACCGTATCTTTGCCGAGGCGGAGCGCATCAACGGGGTGATCCTGTTCGATGAAGCGGACGCGCTGTTCGGCAAACGCTCAGAGGTCAGTGATGCCCACGATCGCTACGCCAACGTCGAAGTGGCCTATCTCCTGCAACGGATGGAGCTCTTCGAAGGGATTGCCATCCTCGCCACCAACCTGCGTGCCAACCTGGATGAGGCCTTCACCCGACGCCTGGATTCCCTGGTCGATTTCCCGGAACCCGAAGAGGAATACCGGCGGCGATTGTGGGAGCGCAGCCTGGGGACGGCGATGCCGCGGGCCGATGACCTGGATCTGGCCTTTCTGGCGGAATCCTTCAAGCTGGCGGGAGGCGGGATCCGGAATATAGTGGTGGCCGCCGCCTACGCGGCTGCCGAGCACGGGCATCCCCTGTCGATGGCCGATCTGATCCGAGCGACGCAGCGCGAGTACCTGAAAATGGGCCGTTTGTGCGTCGAATCCGAGTTCGGTCCCTACTATTACCTGCTGGCCGAGCCGTCGGCGATCGTTCCGGACTGATCCAGCGCCCTCGCGCCAGCCCCTCCGCTTGGCCACGGTGAGCGATGTTTGTTGGGCGTTGAGTCATTGACAGACTCCTGTCGCAAGCATGGCTCTCAAGCTGCTCTGCCGGCCGCACCACAGGCTGGTGCACGAAGATGGCTGGGGGTTGCGACGCCGGGCGGACGGTCGGTACCTTCTCATCCGGCCGGTCGCCGCGCACGATCGGCCTGATGAGCAGCTAGAAACTGAGCGCCTGGCGCTAAGCCTCCTCGGTCTCCTCTTCTTCCGCCTGCCGCTGGATAAACGAGCCTTGAAGCTCTTCTTCTTCCTCGCCCTCGCGCTGGACGAACGAGCCTTGAAGCTCTTCTTCTTCCTCGCCCTCGCGCTGGACGAACGAGCCTTGAAGCTCTTCTTCTTCCTCGCCCTCCCGCTGGACGAAAGTGCCCTGCAGTTCCTCGTCCTCTTCGCCTTCGCGCTGGACGGACGCGGGCGCTGCGGCTGCGGGCGCCGGCATAGCGGGCCCCGAGGACATGACCCGGTCAGCAGTACTTTCGGCGGACTGCTCAAAGCTATCCGACGGATGGCTGATCTTGATGCCGCCCGGCGCGGCCGTGCCCGCAACTGGACCCGAACGCTGCTGGACGACGTGCGTCAGCTCATGGGCGAGCATGCGCTTGCCCGAGTCACTCTCTGGGGCGTACTTGCCCGACTGAAAGACGACATCATCGCCGACGGTGTACGCGTGTGCCTGAACCGAGCGTGCTGATTCGCTTGCCGTCGCATCCGTGTGGACGCGGACGTCGCTGAAGTCGGCGCCCAGACGCGACTCCATGAAGCCCCTCGTGTCGCGATCGAGCGGCGAACCACCACCGGAGCCGACAACATCCTTGACGAGTGATGGCTCCTGCTCTTCCAGTGCGGCACTGACGGAGGCATTGCCGGCGGTCTTTTGCAGGTGCAGCACGGCGGCCGGGCTCAAGGCGTCCGTACGCCCATGCATCAGAGCCTCGGCGCCCGCTGAGTCGGCCTCGTCCTTTCGCCTAGCCGGCGCCTGGTGGCTTTCCGGGTTGATCAGAAAGTCGTTTTCGTGCGATTGCATATTCCTGCCTCCGTCGAGTTCACGAAGCTATGAAAAGGCGCGCAAGCTCCTTTTCCTGATCAGACTCCAAACGATCGCGATGGTCAACGTTCAACGGCGCAGGTCTCGGGGCACGCCCGGCTGCCCAATCGGGCACCTAATTCGTCTAACCTGGAACGTCCGGTTAGCGTTCGACTAACGGAGCATCCCCTTCAGCTTTTCCTTTTCGGCTGGATCCTTGACTTTAGAGTCGATTAATCCAAGAAGTTCATTTCGGAAGGTCTTGGGCTCCTTAGCCAAAGCTTGTATGAAGCGCTCGCGCTGCGAAGCGGATCGGAGGTTCGTCAGAATTGGGCGGCTTCGCTGATTTTGTCCAGCTACGACTTCCGGCGCATTCTTGATGATCCACTCGGCATCATCAAGAGCCAAGCCGCCGAGGAGTCGAAATCCATTGTCCGGGTCTCGAGAGGCATCGCGCAGGTACTGTATGACCTCAGGGTTGCGCGCAGTATGACCGGCCATTGCTTGCCGGAGCGTCCAAGCCAGGTCCGGCGAACCTTTGCGCGTCCCAGTGGGTTTGACTCCGATGTACAACGAAGGATTTTCCGTCAACAGGGCAAGTAGCTTGGCTGGGTCGAGGTTTTCCGCGTAATCCAGCGCCAGGCCAACCGCGCCGCTTCTAACTTCCGCGTCACTCTCGGCCATCAACTCAAGAAGCGCAGCGAATAAGCGACGTGCGACCCCGGTACCGATTGCGTGGTCGAAAACGCGCCAGAGTCCTTCTTCGGGACCTGAATCGCCAACTTCGTTCCAGATTGAACCGTGTTTCAACTGGCGCCGAAGGAGAGACGCATAGTCGGTTGACGGGCCTAGCTCGACCCCATCAACAATTAGCGTGTCCATCTTGCTCCATAGCTTTCGTAGGCCTCGCCACCGACCATCATTTTGTCAGGACAAACGTAACGGCTGTCCGGTGAACGTCGATATAGTTCTTGGATACACCCTCACGAATCCCAGCCGTCGACGCGTCTTCATCTGGGATTATTCCCCACACACTTCCAGGGCTCGCTACGTACTTACGGAAGAACATGCCATCGAAGGCGGTCGGTTTGCGTAAGTTTGGCAAAGCCACTTCGGACTGCGGCAAGAAGAAACGTGCCGCGCCGCTTGGATAATCCTCGCGCCGCAGCCGCAGTTGCTTAACGGCCTTCTCTCCAATTCCACCCGAATCCTGATGAGCCGACCACCAGACGCCAGGCACCATAGTTCCGGGCACGAAGTCAGCTACAGCTAGCAGGCTTGGATTCTGCTTCAGGGCGTGGATCCATCGGTTAGGCGTGATGTAGTCTGCCTGGATTTCTGGCTTCAAAGAGTCCCAAAGCCGCCTGATTCGGACGTGTCGCACAAGGCCTCCTACTTCAATGATTTCTTTCACCGGGACAATGGGACCAACAAAGAAATGCCTCGGATTAGCCTTCGCTGCTTCGATCATCAGGTCATAGGGATTTGGATGCTGCTCTTGTCGATGCGCTCCCCTAAGCCGGGTTTCGACCGCCCGCATCCAGGCGAGCTTCATTGAACCGGGGATGAACGGATCTTCTTGGACTTGATGCAGCTTCCTTTTAGCAACCGGGTATCGAGAGATCATTTGCTCAAGGGTTTCGGCTTCTTGCGCGACTTTCCCCACAGTTACCGTTCGTACCGGACTGAAGCCGCCGAGGACTGACACCGGTTGGGCTTCTGCTGCCCCTTGGACGCGCAGCGTGCCCCATCGGTAGCGCAACTTCAGGAAGCCAACCTCAGCGGCAAGCCGGGCCCGCGATACGCCTCGCGCGAAGAGGCCGTCAAGCTTGGCCTTAGTCGCCGCGAATGCGGCCTCCTCTCGGTTGCGCTTGGCAGCCTCGTGATCGGCGTGGGACTTCGGTCGCTTGCCGCGAAGGCGGTCGAAACCGGCCCGCACCTTTTGACCGGCGCGGCGGAAGGCTCCACCGACCGCTTTTGCACCGCGCACGATGCGGCCGCCGATGGCGCTTAACCGTTCGCCGATGCGCCGGGCGATTGCGCGAAGGCGGTTGCTCACAGAGCTCGCGGCGCCCTTCAGTCGGGTCATGAGGAAGTTGGACACGAACTCCACCGCTGCGATCGCGCCCGCCGCCAGGGCTTTGGCGAATTGAGGACCTGCCGAACCGAGTTTGACCTGCTTGAGGAACGCGAAGAACGTCTCAAACGCCTGCAGGATGCGACCCAGCGACGCCCATCCTGCTTGGATGGACTGGATGATGGTGAGGATTGCGCCCACCGCCGGGACGATCAGCGACATGACCTTCTCGATCAGCAGGGCGATGAGGATGCCTGGTATCGCAGCTTTGAGCCCTTCCCACACCATGCGAGCGATCTCGGCGATCGAGATGCCGCCACGCTGGAGGAGGTGCCAGATCGCCTGACCCACCCCAACAACCTCTTGGACTTTGTCGCTGAACCAGCCCTTCACAGCAGTTTTGATCTCGACCCAGAGGTAATTACGGATCCCGTCTCGTACTCCCGCAGCAAGGTTCGAGATCCATTGCCCGGGGTTGGCCGCGATGTCCTTCACGAGGACGGCGAAAGTTCCGAAGGCGGCAAGCGCGCCCTTTGCGAAGGCCAGCGCACCCTGAACGACGCCGCGGACGCTATCGATCGCCAGTTGCATGCCCTGACGCATTAGGCCGATGGCGGCGGACAGCGCAGTGCCCAAGAGATTGAGCGAGCTCTGGACCGCTTGCTTCAGCGCGCTGGCCAGCTTGTTGACGACGGCCTCAGCGGCGGCGATGCGGTCCTGGATTGCTTTTCGGAATCGATCGCGCAGCGCAGGAAACGCGCCCAGGACGCGGTCGCCGATCGCCACCAGCACAGTCCCGGCCGCGCGGATGGCGCCGACGATCGTCTGGCGAGCGCGTTCCATGACGGCCGTCGCCAGCTGTTGAGCTCGCTCGACGGCGCTGCGGACTAGCTGTCTGGCCCGGTCGAAGACGGACTGGACGGCCTGCTTGGCCTTGTCGAACAGCGACTGGGCGGCTGATCCAATGGCGCCCAGCAGCCCTCCGGGGCTCTGGCTCTGTGCCTTTTGGCGCTCCGCTGCTGCCTGCTGCTCACCTGCGCGCCGCGCCTTGTCGGCGTCTTCCTGTCCCTTCTGGTAGTGCTCGGCCGCTTGCTGCTCCGCAGCCCCACGTTCTTGTGCCACGGTCTGTAACGTCTCGCTCGTCTTCGTCTCGGTCTCGCGCTGGGCGCCCGCGACGAGTTGCTGCTGGGCCTCGCTCCACTGACCGCGGATTCCGAGCACTTCGCGCTTCGCCGCGGCCCGCTCACCGGCCTGTTCCTGACTGTTCGCTTGCTCGAGCTGCGCCATCTCGGCGTCGGCTTTAGCCCGTTCGCCGGCCGTCCGCTGGGCATACTCCTGACGCTGGCCGGCAACTGAAGCGAGACCGGTGCCCACCGCGCTCTGGATCTCGCCGCCTTTTTCTTGCTGCGCGATGATCGACGCGGCCTCGCCGTCCTCGCCGGGCTTCGGGGCAGCCGCTGGCTGGCCGGCCGCGCCCGGGGCGGGCCCGACGCCGGCGCGGAGCATTTCCGCCGGTGCGCTGGGGAAGATTTCGTCCTCTCCCATCGGCTTGGCGGCATCCCGCTGAGCGGCAGCATGCTCGCGTTCCAGGTGGCCGACGACATTGCCGCGCTGTTGCTGGACGACCGCGGGGTTGGCCGTGCCCTCCAACGGGAGGTGGGGGAGAGCACCGGGTTTGAGCTCCAGCCCGGGATCGCGAGTCGGCAGCTGGCCATTGGGGATTGGCACGTCGGGCACGACTGGCGGCGCTGCCGGTCGGACGACTTCGACATCCCGCCCCTCGGCGACTTTCGTGATACTCGTTGCCGCACGGTCGGCAAGCGTGATGCGGGTCGAAGCCGGTGTCTCGGCTGTCGCTGGCGCGCCCGGATGGCGGGGCCGCTGTGGGGGACTGGCCGCGAGGCGCTGGTGCTCGTCCGCGGTCTGCCGTTCGACGGCGCCTGAGACCGATCCGAGCGAGCTCAGCAGTTGCGCTGGCGGAAGGCCGCCAACCCGGGCGAGACCAGCCGAGGGTTCAACGCCAGCGACGTCGGTAACCGTCGGCGGCGGACGCGCCTCGATCGGGCTTCCCGGCTCGGCGGCGCCGCCACTTGTCTCGGCCTCACCGCCGGATTGACTTGTTTCTGCAGCGAGTTCGGCCTGCGCATCCTCGGCGACCAGACCTCGCTCGTGCTCGGCGTCCTGTCGCCCCCCGACCGCCGGCGCGGCGGCGGCCGCATCGAGTTCGGCGAGCTCTTCGTCCGATTCGCCGGCGCGCGGGGCCGCGGTTGTCTCTTCGACGGCCCCGGCCTCGCCGGTCGTGACGGGTGCCCCGTCGGCGCTGGAGGCTGCCGGCGTTGCTCCGTCTGTTTGCGTAATGCCAGGCTGCGTCTCGACGACAGCGGCCGCGGGCGTCGACGGCTCTCGCGCTTGGACTTGCTCGGGCGCTTGGACCGGCTTATGAGATCTGGCGATCAGGCCTGCCACGGCGGCGTTGCCCGCCCTCGCCTGCAGGCCCAGCAGCAGGCGCGGATGTAGGAGCGCCGGAGGCGCATTGGCCAGCCCGGCAACGGGCACCGAGCCGGCCCGCTCGGCCACCGGCAGCGCGCCATCCTGGCGCTGGGCCTCCGCCCCATGCGTCGGGACTTTCTCGTCGGTCTCGTGCTCGACTGCCGTCGTCCGCACGACGACCCCGAAAGCGATCCGCCCTTAGATCATTCCCTGTCTCAGCGCGTAGGCCACTGCCTGCGTCCGGTTGCGCAGGTTGAGCCGGCTGGTCACGTCGTGGACAATATTTTTGACCGTCCGTTCCGAGTAGAACAAACGGCGTCCAACCTCGGCCGTGTCGAGGCCATCAGCCAGCAGCTTCAGGACTTTGATTTCGCGATCCGTGAGCACGGCAAAGCTCAGGCCGCGCGGGTTCAAGACCTGCCGCTGCAGCCGGCCGACCTGGTCGAGCAAGCGGCCCAGCAAATCCGGCGACAGTGCTCCCTCGCCGCCGGCTGCGGCGCGGATGGCTTCGAAGAGATTCTCGGGCGTCGCCTGGTTGCGCCGAAGCACCCCGCGAGCGCCCGCCTCGAGCGCACTCAGCAGGCCCGTGTCGTCGACTCGGGTGACGATGAGAACCACGCGTTCGACGCCCTGGCGCTTCAGGGCCCGAATCGTCTGCGCGGTCTCCTCGTCCATCTGATCGGCGACGACGAGCGCAACGACGTCAGCCTCGACTTGACGCTCTTCGACGATCTCGAGGCCGTGGTGCGAGCGAAGCTGGCTGGCGATGCCAGCCCGCGAGACGGGGTCGGATGTGGCGACGTAGACGCGCTGACGATCCGTTAGAACACTGGGACGGGTTGCGATCACGGCTTCCTCCTCCTCGATGACGACGGCGCTCCTACCTGCTGCTATGGCGCCGGAGAGGAGTCTATCCGCTGCACTTTCCGGGCACTTAACGGGGACTTAACGGGCAGTGCGTGATGCCTGCAGGTGTGCCTCTCGGGCTATGGCCCGGTTACAGAGCGCTACTTATGATGCGGAACGCCATGGCTGCCACTGCGACACTTGCCAGCAAGGCTGTCACCGTCACACCCGGTGGCGAGGCAGTCTCCGAAGTGCGCATCAGGAACTCAGGAACTGTCGTCGACCAGTTCACCCTCGAAGTTCTGGGCGACGCGTCGGCCTGGGCCATCGTCGAGCCGGCCGTCATTCCACTTTTCCCGGGTGCGGAGGCGGTCGCGCGCATCAAATTCAAGCCGCCGAAGTCATCCAGCGTTTTAGCGAAGGCGACCCCGTTTGCCGTCCGGGTCAAGTCCCGGGAAGACGCCCGTGCTTCGCTCGTCGAAGAGGGCGTTGTCGAAGTCGGGCCATTCAACGACACGTTTGCGGAGCTGATTCCGCGGACGGCCAAAGGCAGCTCACGGGCGCGGGCACAGCTAGCGCTCGACAACCGGGGCAATGTGCGCATCAACGCCCGGCTGACCGCGGCGGACCCGGATCGAAAGCTCAACTTCACGATCACGCCGCCGGTTGTCACGGCCGAAGCGGGAACGGCAAGCTTCGCATCTATTCGCCTCAGTCCGCGGCAGCGGTTCCTCGCCGGTCCGCCCAAGATCAATCCGTATAAGGTCCACGTTCACCAGGACGGCCTGCCCACGATCACCGTCGACGGAACGATGCAGCAAGAGGGTCTCATCCCGCCATGGCTGCTTCCCGCGCTGATTGGCCTGGCGGCGCTCATCCTGGTCCTCGTCCTTCTCTGGTTTGTGCTACTCAAGCCAGCGATTACCAGTGCTGCCACCACGGCGGTCGCCCAGCCCTCCGTGATTGCCTCGATAGCCAGCAAAATACCGACACCTCCGACGCCTGCCCCATCTTCGGGCGGCGCTGGCGGCGCGGGCGCGGCGGACGTGGCCGGCGCCAACCCGGTCCAGGGCAAGGTGTGGTCTTCGCGGCTGGCCGTCAACTCCAAGGCATCGCCGGCGCAGCTGGAAAGCGCCATCACGGTCCCGCAGGGGGGAGGGCTGGCGGTTACTGACCTGGTTTTCGAGAACCCCAACGGCAACACTGGCACCGTGTACCTGGTCCGTCGGGAGACCAGCAAACCCGACCAGGTGCTGCTCGTCCTGCGGCTGGAGAACTTCCGAGACCTCGACTTCCACTTCGTGACGCCGCTCGTCTTCAAGGAGAACCAGACGATGACATTGAGCTGCAGCCCCGATCCGAGCGGGAGCCTATGCGACGCATCCGTCTACTACAGCGGATACTTCAAGAACCCGCCGAGTAGCTAGTTGATGCGACGCGTCCCGCTGACCGGGGCCGCCATCGGAGCAGCGATCCTCGTCGCCGGTCTGTTCGGCGGTCGCGCGCTCGCGGCCCAGATCGGGTTGAGTGCGACGTTTCCGGCTTCTCGCATTCAGGTCGACCCGGCACCGGCGACGCTGAATATGCCGGGGCCGGCTACGGTGACGGCAATCGTCGAGGACTGGCATGGCGCGACGATCCCGAAGATCTCCGTCAGCTTCGCCATTCTGAGCGGGCCGAACATAGGCAAGAGCCTCGCCGCAGCCACCACCAATAGCGACGGACGGGCGACGGTCACGTACTCGAATAGCTTCGAGCCGGGCATCGACGTCGTGCAGGCGAGTTTTGTCGATGGTCTCGAGCTTCACAAGAGCAATCGGCATTTCGTGCTCTGGCTCAGCGGGCCGCCGGCGACGGCGATTCCTTCGCCAGCCACGATCAGCGTCACGCCAAACTGCTTTCAGCCGGCCGCCGCCGTCACCCTGGCTTCAGACACGTTTAAGAAAATCGCGCCGCACACCACTCCGAAGCCGAGCGCCGGCGTGAGTGCGGGGCCGCCCCAGCCGGAGAAGACGACGATCAACGTCACCGGCAATAATTTCGATCCGTTCAGCCCGGTGCTGATTACGTTTGACGCGGGGCCCGGCGGCAGCCCGCAAAGCTTCGAAGCGCAGACGGATGTCTTCGGTCACTTCAGTAGTGACATCCCGGTGAGCTTGCCGGCCGAGGGACTCCGCCTGATTCGCGCCGATGACTTCCGCCAGCGAGAAGCGGACGCGACCTACACGATCCCCTGCTTCCAGCCCTCGGTGGCCCTCGATCCGGCCATCGGCCCGCCCGGTTTCGTGACCACCGCGGTGGGCAGTGGTTTTCCCGCGAACTCCACGATCGTCGTGTTGAACTGGCAGGGCCCGTCCGTGCTGTCGCCCTTACCGGCGACCATCAAGACCGACGCCAACGGCGCCTTCCAAATCCCGATCCTGGTCCTCTATCACGATCTGCTCGGCCCGCGTCTGTTGCGGGCGATCGTGGCCAATCCGTTTGGGGACCGAGCCGGCTCGGCCATCGAGGCCGACGCGCCGTTCCTCGTCACGCCGGGACGGTCCCAACCCCCGGACTTCCTCCTCCGCCGGTGATGAGCGTGCGCCCGGCGTATGATGCACATGGGTTAACGACGAAGAGGGAGCCGCATTGGTGAGACGGGGTCGCTGGGGGGTTCGGTGCTGGCACGCCGTTGCTCCGGCCGCCCTCCTGGTCACCCTCGCGATCCCACAGGTGGCGCTCAACCGCCCGCTCGCCGTCCAGGCCGCCGCGCCCATTCCCGGGCGCCCGGAGCTGTCGACGTACGCCGGAGCGCCGGCGGCTGGCAAGCCGACCGACGTGGCTCAGCAGCCTTTTGGGCTGGCCGTGTTCGGGCGCTATACCTTCGTGGCTGACCCGGTCAACCATGTCGTGCGGCTGCTGATCAACAACAGCGAGGTCGCCTTCGCCGGTGCCGGCAGCCTTGCGGTCCAGGGCGATGGCGGCGATCCAGCTCAGGCGCAGCTCGCCGGGCCGTACGCCGTCGCGATCGGACAGGTCAGCCAGGTCGGCTATCAGGTCACCGGCTTCGACGTGTACATCGCCGATACGTTTGGGCACCAGGTACGCAAGGCAAGCGTCACCATTCCGCCGATCGACAGTCCGAGCGGTACCAAGTCGGCCGTGATCAGCACCATCGCCGGCACCGGCAGCTACGGCTTTTCGGGCGACCAGGGTCCGGCGGCCGCCGCCAGGCTCAACTCTCCGTACGGGGTGGCCTGGGACGCGAAACGCAACCGAGTCTACGTCGCCGACACGCTCAACAACCGAGTGCGCGCCGTCGATAGCAGCGGCACGATCACTACGCTGATCGCCGCGCCCTTGAACCAGCCGCGCGGCCTGGCGGTCAACGGTGACGGCCTCTACATCGCGGATACCGATAATAATGCGATTCGTCGTTATGATCTGGCCAGCGGCGCGTTGACGACCGTGGCCGGCACCGGAGTCGCGGGTTACGTCGATGGTGTCCTGGGGACGGCGGCGCTCCTCAAGGCGCCCTCCGGCCTGGCCTTCGATGACAAGGCGAATCTGTACGTCGCCGATACCGGCAACAACGTCGTCCGTGAACTCTCCGCGGCCGACCATGTGATCCGGACGGTCGCCGGCACCGGCGCGGCGGGCAAGTCGGGCGACGGCGGCCCCGCCATCCTGGCCCAGCTCTCCTCGCCGACCAGCGTTGCCGTTCGGCCCAACGGTGACGTCGTCATCGCCGATACCGGCAACAACCGGATTCGGGTGCTGGAAAGCACCCTGTCCGCAGCGCCGGCGCACGACATTCATCTTGAGGCGGGCAACGGCACGCCGAGTTTTGCGGGCGATGGACAACCCCCAACGCACGCCCAATTTGCGACGCCCGCCGCCGTGCTCTCGCAGCTCGGCGTCGTAGGCCAGCCGAATGCCGCGGTTCCGGCCGTTCAGGGCCAGCGCTACATCGTTGATACCTTCAATCAGGCGATCCGGACGTTCACGACCAGTGATGCCGATCCGGACAATCACGCGACCGGCGACCAGGATGCCGACGACGTCGGCACACTGGCCGGAACCGGTGGCGTGCGCGGCCTCCCGGACGCCTCAGGCTCGGGGTTCGCCTATCCGATGGGGTCGGCGCTCAGTCCTGCCGGCGATCGCCTGTATATCGCCGATACCTTTAACAATGTCGTCCGCGCCATCGATCTCTCCAACCACACGGTGACCACGGTGGCCGGCACCCCCGGGACGGCCGGTTACGGCGGCGACGGCAAGGCCGCCACGAGCGCTCTGCTGAGCTACCCAACCGGCGTCGCCGTCGACCAGGCGGGCGACCTGTTCATTGCCGACACCTACAACGGTCGGATTCGTGAGGTCGTCGGCGGCACCATCTATACGGTTGCCGGCACCGGCCGGCTCGGGTTCAGTGGCGAGGGTGGTCCGGCAACGGCTGCCGACCTGTACTTCCCCTACGGGGTTAGCCTCGATGGCTCGACCCCGCCCAACCTGTTCATCACCGACAGCTTCAACCACCGGATCCGTAAGGTGGCCGCGGTCAGCCCGATCAATCCCGGTACCAACAAGCCGATCGATGCTCGAGCGACGAACGTGATTACGACCCTGGCGGGGACGGGCGGACAGGCATTCGCCGACGGCTCGGCGACGGCCCAGGCCCAGTTCAACCGCCCGTGGAGCACGGCGCTGGACCGGACCAACCTCTACGTGGCTGACTACCTGAACGAGCGCATTCGGCGCATCGATCTGACCGCGGGCACCGTCACCACGGTGGCCGGCAAATCCAGCGCCGGCTTGCTGGGTGACGTCGGGCCGGCTGATGCGGCGGAGGTCGATGGTCCGCGCGGTATCAGCATGCTGGGGGACTCGGGCGCCATGCTGGTAGCGGACAGCCTCAACAATCGCGTGCGCTGGCTGGGGGTGACCCAGTCGGGGATCCAGCGCACGCAGATCAACTTCGATCCCACGAACCTGGCCGGGCAGAGTCAGCCGCAGAGCGTGACGGTGGCCAGCACCGGCAGCGGGCTGCTCGTCATGGGGGCGGTCGACCTGGGCGCCGACGCGAACAATTTCTACCTCAATCCACTGAAGAACACCTGTGGCCAGGCCCGGCTCGAGCCGGGGATCAGCTGTTCCTTCGAGGTCACCTTCCAGCCGCGCGCGCCCGGCGTCCACACGGGCAGTGTCGTCATCCCGAACGACGCCGTCGGCGGCCCCCAGGTGGTCACGCTGACCGGGCAGGCCACCGCTGCGCTGGTCAGCCTCAGCCCGCCCGCGGTCGTGATCAATCAGCCGGTCAACGCAGCGCCGGCACCGGCGATCGTGACCCTGACGAACAACGGTGATGGGCTCCTGACCATCACGTCGATTGCGCTGGACCATGGAACGAGCCCCGATTTCTCGCAGAGCAACAACTGCCCGAGCGTGATGACTGCGCACAGCAGCTGCCAGATCACGATCACGCTCAGCCAGATTGCTCCCAATGACCAGGCGACTCGGACCGGCACGCTCACGGTGAAGGATGACGCCGCCGGAAACGGCGATGCTGCAGGCGGGGGCAGCTCGCAATCGGTCCCGCTGACCGGCAGCCTGGCGCAGCCAGCGGCCAGCTTCAGCCTGCCATCGATGGCGTTTGCCCAGAATCTGGGCACGAGCAGCGCCGGCCAAACGATCATGCTGGTCAACAGCGGGCAGGCACCGCTCCATCTGAGCGCCATCCACGACGACGGCGATTTTTCCCAAACCAACAACTGCCCGATGGTGTTGGCGCCCGGGGCCAGCTGCGCGATCAGCGTCACGTTCGTCCCGAGCACCCTGGGGGAGCGTGACGGATACATCGTGGTGGCGGATGATTCCCTCGATAGCCCGCAGCGGATCCCCATGATGGGCATCGCGACGATGTCGCTGGCGCGCCTCGGCCCCAACCGGCTCGACTTCAGCCAGAATGTCGGCGCCACCTCGCCGCAGCAAATCGTGATGCTCACCGACAGTGGCGATGGGCCGCTGAACATTGCCAGCATCGCGACGACCGGTGACTTCAAGGCGGTTTCGCAGTGTCCATCGGTGCTGCTCCCGGGTCTCTCCTGCCCAATCGGCGTCACCTTCACGCCGCAGGCCCCCGGTGCTCGTCACGGCAGCCTGGTTGTCACCGATGACGCCTACGTGGTCGCCGGCTCCCAGGAGTCGGTTCGGCTCGAGGGCTTCGGCCACCAGCCGGTGGCGACCTTGAGCGCCGGCGTCCTCTCGCCCGGCGCGAACCTGGGCGGCTCGGCCGGGCCGCAGACGGTCACCGTCACGAACACCGGCGACGGGGCGCTCACCGTTCGGGCCATCGCCATCAGCGGGGCCGCGGCCGGCGACTACCGGCAGTCGAACGATTGCTTGCGGACGCTTCAGCCGGGCAGCGCTTGCACCATCGTCGTCAACTTCACGCCGCACGGCTACGGCCTGCGTGGAGCCAACCTGACGCTTTACGACGACGGGCCTGGCGGCGCGCAAACGGTCGCCTTGCGTGGCACAGGGACGGCGGCGCGGCCGTTGCTCAGCAGTGGATTCCTGAACTTTGGCGGCGACAGTGTTGGCAACCCAACTGCCCCCGAGCACGTTGTCCTCTTCAACGCCGGCAATGGGCTGCTCTCGATCGCAGGGATCGGTCTGACCGGCGACGACTTCACCATGAGCACCACCTGCGGCAGCACGCTCGCGTCGGGATCGAGCTGCACGATCACCGCAACGTTTTACCCGCAAGTCATCGGCGCCCGCTCGGGCGTGGTCACCATCACCGACAATGCCGGCACCCAGCGGATTACCCTGAGCGGCGTCGGGACCTGAGTCCGATCGCGGGCGTGGGCCTCTACGTCCGCCCCGCCGCGGTCGCCGAGGCACTGGCGGAGTACAGGGGCAGCGCCGGGTGTGAGAGTCTAGTATTCGCTGCTATTCGTCGTAAGCCGTAGGAGGAGCGATGGCCAAGAACCCCTTGTTTGAGCTTTACGAAGCAGGCACCAGCGTTTGGCTCGACTACATCCGCCGGAGCCTGATGACGTCCGGCGAGCTCAAACGGATGATCGAGGACGACGCCGTGGTCGGCATGACCTCGAACCCCACCATCTTCGAGAAGGCCATCGGCGGCAGTAGCGACTATGACCAAACGCTCAGGACATTGATCGATAGCGGCACCTCGGACGAAGAGATCATGTTGAGCCTCATCGTCGAGGATATCCAGATGGCGGCGGACGTGCTCAAGCCCGTCTACGAGCGGACCAAGCACAAAGACGGCTACGTCAGCATCGAGGTCCTGCCGCGGGTCGCGAACGATACGGCAGGCACGATCACGATGGCCCACGACCTCTTCGATCGGGTCGGCCGGCCCAATATCTTCGTCAAGATCCCGGCCACCGACGAGGGACTGCCGGCGATCGAGCGATGCATCGCCGACGGGATCAACATCAATATCACGCTGATGTTCTCGGTGCAAGTCTACGAGGACGTCGCCCGCGCCTACCTCCGAGGGCTGCAGCGACGCCTGCAGGACGGCAAACCAATCGACATCGCCTCGGTGGCGAGCTTCTTCGTCAGCCGCGTCGATACCGCGGTTGACAAGCTGCTCGAGCAAAAGATCGCGGCCGCCCGCGAGGTGGCCGAGCGCCAGCGGTTGCAGAACCTGTTGGGGAAAGCGGCCATCGCAAACGCCAAGATGGCCTACCAGTCATTCCAGCGCATCTTCAACGAGCCGGGGTTCGCTCCGCTGCGGCAGGAGGGCGCCCGCGTCCAGCGCTGCCTGTGGGCGAGCACCGGGACCAAGAACCCGAACTACAGCGACGTCCTATACGTCGAAGAGCTGATCGGCCCCGAGACCGTGAACACGATGCCGCAGCCAACCATGATGGCGTTCAAAGAACACGGCGAGGTCCGTCCCAGTCTGCTCGAAAACGTCGAAGGGGCGCGCCAGGTGTTGCGCGACCTGGCGGCCATCGGCATCGACATGGACAAGGTGACCTATGACCTTCAGATCGACGGTATCAAGCTCTTCGCCGATTCGATCACCAAGCTCCTCGAAGAGATCGCGAACAAGAAGCAGCAGCTCAAGGGCGGATCCGTCGGTGCCCATAAGGCCCAGCTCGGAGCCATCGAGCCGGCGGTCCATGCTCGCCTCCAGCAGCTGGAACAGGGGGCCGTCGTCCGCCGCATCGCCGAGAAAGACCCCGGGCTCTGGAAGTCCAACGGAACCGTCGAGAAAGAGATCCGGGACCGGCTGGGCTGGCTCCAGGTGGCCGACCGGATGGAGGAGCGGATCCCGGACCTGGAGGGGCTTCGTAACGAACTGGTCCGAGAGGGCTTCACGGACGCCGTCGTGATGGGGATGGGCGGCAGCAGCCTCGCCCCCGAAGTGTTCCGGCAAACGTTCGGTGCGCCGAAGGGGGCCCTCAACGTCCACGTGCTGGACACCACAGACCCGGCCGCGATCGCCGCCCAGGAGCAGGCGATCGACCTGAAGCAGTCCGTGTTCGTCGTGGCCTCCAAGTCGGGGACGACGCTGGAGACGCTCTCGCACTACCGGTACTTCTGGCAGCAGGTCGGCGGCCAGGGGCGTCAGTTCCTGGCGATCACCGACCCTGGAACGCCGCTGGCCGACGAGGCGTCGAAGCGCGGCTTTCGCCGGACGTTCTTGAACCCCCCCGATATCGGTGGGCGCTACTCGGCGCTGTCCTACTTCGGCCTGGTCCCGGCCGCGCTCGGCGGCGTGGACCTTGGCGGGCTGCTCGACCGGGCGGCGACGATGGTGCACGCCTGCTCGCCGTCGGTGCCGGTCGGCGAGAACCCCGGTGCCTGGCTTGGGGCGGTCTTCGCCGAGGCGGCGAAGGCTGGACGGGACAAGATCACGATCGTGGCCCCGCCACCGTTGCAAAGCTTCGGCCTGTGGGCGGAGCAGCTGATCGCGGAAAGCACCGGCAAAGAGGGCAAGGGTCTCGTGCCGGTTGCCGATGAGGCGCTGGGTCCTGCCCAGGTCTACGGGAGCGATCGGCTGTTCGTTCGGCTCGCCCTGGCGAGGGGCGACGATCCGAACGCCGGCCGGCTCGAGGCGCTTAGCCAGGCCGGGCACCCGGTGGTAACCCTCATGCTCAGCGATCCGCTGGGCCTCGGCGCCGAGTTCTTCCGCTGGGAATACGCGATCGCCGTCGCCGGCGCGATCCTGCGCATCAACGTCTTCGACCAACCCAATGTCCAGGAGGCGAAAGACCTCACCAGGAAAGTCCTCGGCGAGGGCAGCCCGCCGACCGTCGGGGAAGGCATCCGCTGGGCCGGCCAGCAGGGGGCGACGCTCGAGGCGGCGATCCAGACCCTGCTGGCCCAGGTCCAAAAGGGCGACTATGTCGCGCTGCTCGCCTATCTCGCGCCCGACGCCGAACATGACAGGGCCCTCAACGCAATCCGGCTCGTAATCCGTGACAAATACCGGGTGGCCACGACGCTCGGCTACGGGCCGCGCTACCTGCACTCGACGGGGCAGCTCCACAAGGGCGGCCCAAACACCGGGGTCTTCCTGCAGCTGGTGGGCGACGATGTGCATGACCTCCCGATTCCGGGGGAGCGCTTCTCGTTCGGCGTCCTCAAGCAGGCGCAGGCCCTCGGCGATTTCCAGGCGTTGCGCAACCACGGCCGGCGCGTGCTTCGCATCCAGATGCGTGACGTCGCCCAGGGCCTGGTCAAGATCGGTCAGGCGGCGGGCCTGCCGGCCCACGCGAGCGGCGCTTTTCTGCCAGGCGAGCGTTTGCGGCGTATCTGATGCAAGTTGGAATGATCGGGCTGGGCCGGATGGGCGCGGGCATGACCCAGCGACTGCTGCAGGGCGAGCACCAGGTGATGGTGTACGACCGGTCCCCGGAGGCTGTCGCCGCCCTTGCCGGCAAGGGCGCGACCGCAACCAGCAGCCTCGAGGACCTCGGCCAGAAGCTGAAGGCGCCGCGCGTCTTCTGGTTGATGATTCCCGCCGGTCCGCCGGTGGACGACACCATCCAGCGGTTGTCGGGCACGGTTTCGCCTGGAGACATCATCATCGACGGCGGCAACTCGAATTACAAAGACTCCATCCGCCGAGCGGAGGCGCTGCGCTCTGCGCAGGTCGAGTTTCTTGACGTGGGTGTCAGCGGGGGCGTCTGGGGGCTGACGGTTGGGTTCTGCCTGATGGCCGGTGGGAACGAGGCGGTCTTCAAGCAGGTCGAACCGATCCTGAAGACGCTCGCGCCACCCGACGGCTATGCCTACGTCGGCCCCTCGGGTGCGGGGCACTACTCGAAGATGGTGCACAACGGCATCGAGTATTCGATGCTCCAGGGCTACGCCGAAGGATTCGAGATCCTGAAGGCCCCGCCCTTCGGCTTTGATCTGGCCCAGCTGGCGCGGCTCTGGAACCACGGCAGCGTGATTCGCTCCTGGCTGCTCGAGCTGGCGCAGGCCGCCTTCGAACGCGATCCCGAGCTGGCACACGTCCGGGGCTATGTCGAGGACTCCGGTGAAGGTCGCTGGACCCTCCAGGAGGCGATCGATCATGCGGTACCGGCGCCCGCCCTGGCGATGAGCGTGTTCATGCGCTTCCGCTCCCGGCAGGACGATTCCTTCAGTGCCAAGGTACTCGCGGCGCTTCGCAACGAGTTCGGGGGCCATCCGGTCAGGCCGGAATAAGGCATGGCCCAGGCCGTCACCACGCTGACCGAGAACGTGCTTCGGGAGGGCCTGATCCTGCCGCGCACGCCCGACCCGGCGGTGATGGTCATCTTCGGCGCATCCGGAGACCTGACGGCGCGCAAACTCATGCCGGCTCTTTACAACCTGGCGCTCAACCGCTACCTGCCGTCGGGCTTCAGCGTGGTCGGCGTTGCGGATACGGCGATATCTGAGGACGAGTTTCGGAGTCGTGTGGCCGATGCGGTCAACAAGTTCTCGCGCAGCCAGCCGGTCGACCGGGCGGTCTGGCAGAGCCTGGCCGAGGGCTTGATCTATCTTCGCATGCCGTTCGGCGACCAGGAGGGTTACCGCCGACTGTCCGCACTCTTGCAGCAGCTGGATCATGACCGGGGAACCAACGGCAACCGCGTCTTCTATCTGGCCACCCTTCCGCAGTTCTTCCCGGTCATCGTGGAGCAGCTCGGGTCGTCGGGCATTGCCCACGCCGGCGACGGATGGAAACGGGTGGTGGTCGAGAAACCGTTCGGTCATGACCTGCAGAGCGCAAAGGCGCTGAACCAGGCGATCCACGCTGTCTTCACCGAGTCGCAGGTCTACCGGATCGACCATTACCTGGGCAAGGAAACCGTCCAGAACGTCATGGTGTTTCGGTTCGCCAACGGGATCTTCGAGCCGATCTGGAACCGGCGTTACGTTGACCACGTCCAGATCACGGTGGCCGAAGACATCGGCATCGAACGCCGGGGCAAGTACTACGAGACGGCCGGCGCGCTGCGCGACATCTTCCAGAATCATCTGTTGCAGCTGCTGAGCATCGCGGCCATGGAGCCGCCGCCCAACTTCGACGCCGACACCGTGCGCGACGAGAAAGTCAAGGTTCTCAAGTCGATCCACGCGATCGACGTCGACAACGACGTCGTGCGTGGCCAGTACGGTCCGGGCTGGGTCGCCGGCCAGCCGGTGCCCGGCTACCGGCAGGAAGCCAACGTGTCCGAGACCTCCAACACCGAAACCTACGTCGCGGTGCGGCTCAAAATCGACAACTGGCGCTGGGCCGACACGACGTTCTATTTGCGGACCGGTAAGCGCTTGCCGAGCCGCGCCTCCGAGATTGCGATCCAATTCAAGAACGCTCCGCACCAACCCTTTGCCAGGACGGCGATCCAGGGGCTGACGCCCAATGTGCTGGTGATGCGCATCCAACCGCATGAGGGCGCGTCGCTCAAGATCGCCGCGAAGATCCCGGGACCAGTGATGCGGCTCCGGACCGTTAACATGGATTTCTTTTACGGCTCGTCGTTTCTTATCGAATCGCCCGACGCCTACGAGCGGCTCGTACTCGATTGCATGCTCGGCGACCCGACCCTGTTCGCGCGCGAGGATGAGGTCGAGCGAGCCTGGGCATTGGTCGACGGCATCGAGCAGGCGTGGGCGACGCAAACGCCCAATTTCCCGAATTACGCGGCCGGCAACTGGGGACCGGAAGCGGCCGACGCGCTGATCGAGCGAGACGGCCGGCGCTGGCGGCGTCCATGATGGAACATTCCGAGCTCGCCACCCGGGCGTTCGTGGACGTCCACGCCATCCAGGAGGAGCTGGAGCAGCTCCGCTGGGGCCTGCACGACGATGGGGAGGCGGCCGAGCATGCCGCCGCCGAGGCACGGGCCAGCGTCCTCAACCTGATCACCGTGGTCGGCAACGAGACGAGGCTGCGTGTCGTTACCAGGGTGCTCGACCGCCTGTCGATCACCAATCCGTCGCGGACGCTGATCCTGTTGGCCCAGCACGACCGCGATTCGCCCAAGCTGGAAGCGGAGGTTTCGGCTCAGACCCGAACCGAGACCGGGCACCGGGTGACGACCGAACGAGTGATCTTGCACGCGCACGGCGAGGTCGCCACCCATCTGGGAAGCCTGGTGACGCCGCTGCTGGTCCCCGACCTGCCGGTCATCCTCTGGTGGCCCGGGCGGCCCGACTTCGACAACCCTCTGTTCGACAGCCTCTGTGAGCTGGCCGACCGGCTGGTGGTCGATACCGATGAAGGCTTCGACAACGCCCATCTCGAGCGGCTGCTGGGGGTCGCCCGGCGCGATGAGGCGCGGGCCTCCATCGGCGACTTCAACTGGGCCCGGCTGATCGCCTGGCGACAGATCGCGGCGCAGTTCTTCGACATGCCGGGGATGCTCCCCCGGCTGGCCCAGATCCACGGGGTAACGATCCATCACGGCATCGATGGCTCGTTGACCCAGGCAAAGCTCCTGGGTGGCTGGATCCGCAGTCGGATGGCTTCGGTGAACATCGAGGTGCCGGTCGAGCTGCGGCCGGATGAATCCCATGAGCATGGGGTCGGCCGGATGCTGATCGTGACCGGCGGTGAGGGCGGTGTCGCCCGATTCAGCATCAGCCGGCTGCAGGGCGCGCGGCTGTGCGCGGAAATTCGGATCGGCGACCAGGACTTCGCGGCCCGGACGGTGCGCCAGGCCGCGCGCTCGGCGGAGGAGTTGCTGGCGATCGAGTTGCTGCTGCCCGGCCACGACGTCCTGTTCGAGCGGGCGCTCGCGGCCGCGCTGCAATGAGCCGGTCTACGAAGCGCTGACGTGGTCGCTGCGATTACCCCGGTCGTGGTTCCTGGCCCGGCCGAGCTGGCGGAGGCCGCCGCCCGCTGGACGGCTGACCGTCTGCGGGCCGCGGTCACGGAGCGCGGCGCGTGCTACTGGGCGCTGGCCGGCGGCGAGACCCCGCGGGGGTGCTACCAACGACTCGCCCAGCCACCGTTTGGGGCGCAACTTCCCTGGGCGCGGGTCTTTGTGACATGGTCCGACGAGCGGCAGGTGCCGCTGGATGATCCGGCCAGCAACTACGCGATGGCCAGGGCGGCGCTTCTCGACCATGTGCCGATTCCGCCCGAGCAGGTCTTTCCCCTGGTCGGCGATCCGACGCCGGCCCTCCGCCGCATGCCCCCGGACGACGGGGGATGGCCCCGATTCGATCTGATCCACCTGGGTCTGGGCGAGGACGGTCATACGGCATCGCTCTTCCCCGGCGACCCGGCGCTGGAGGAACAGCGAGCACTGGTTCGGGCGGTCCATGCTGTCAAGCCGCCGCCGCAGCGATTGACGCTCACCCTGCCCGTCCTCAACGCCGCCCGGGCCGTGCTCTTCATGGTGCAGGGCGCCGCCAAGCGGGAAGCCCTCGAGCGGGTCATGCGGCGCGATCCGGCGCTGCCCGCCAGCCATGTCCAGCCGGTCGACGGGGAGCTCCAGTTCATCGTCGACACGGAGGCTCTCGGCCGGTAGACCGCTGACTTTAGGTATCAACGGCCCTTCGGAGGCCAGGGGGATTCCCGACGGTGCGGCCGGTGGATTGTAGTGCGGCGGTATCACGAAACTTGTTGCTTGACATGCCCAACTCTGCGTGACATCCTTGTAACGCAGAGACAAACAAACTCCACGTCAGGGCAGGGAATGCAGCATGGCGATCGCGGGGGAACACCGTTTAGCCGTCCGCCACGGCCACCGGGTCGAGCGCCGTAAGCGGCGGCGAGGCGCCCGGTCGACCGCCCTCTGGCTGGCGGCGGTCGCGGCCTGGGGCCTGCTCTTCCTCACGCTGGGCTGGCTGGTGGCGGCCGGCGTCTATGGCCTGCTGGTGAATCCATGAGGGCCTGCTACGGGCGGCGGCACCCCTACCGTCACACCAACTACCACCTTCAGCAGTGGCACCGACGCCGCCGCCTCGCGCTCCAGCGCAACCTGATCGTCGCCTGCATCGTGTTTGTGACCCTGCCGCTTCTGACCGTCCCCGCGCTCGCGGCGCAGACGGTTGGCGACCTGCCGGCGGTGACCGGGCTGTCGTCGAGCGGCCTGCCGCAGGACATGTTGATCTTCGATCGCCACGGCAACCTGCTCGCGGATGTCGGCGACCAGGGAGACCATCGCGTCGTCGTCCCGCTCAGCTACATCTCGCCCAATGTGATCACTGCGACCATCGCCGTCGAAGACCACAGCTTCTACTTGAACAACGGCGTCGATCTCGGGGCGGTGCTGCGGGCCGCGCTCGCCGACTATTCCCACCACGGCATCAAGCAGGGTGGCAGCACGATCAGTCAGCAGCTGGTCAAGCAACTCTTCATCGGGCCTCACCCGGACAACTCGCTGCAGCGCAAGGCCAAAGAGGCGGTGCTCGCGCTCGAGCTGAATCGCCGCTACACCAAGAGCCAGATCCTGGAGATGTATCTCAACACGATCTTCTACGGCAGCCAGACCTATGGCATCGAGGCGGCCGCCCACAGCTACTTCAAGACCAACGCCCACGATCTCAACCTGGCCCAGGCCAGCATGCTCGTGGGGCTGCCGCAGGCGCCGACGCAATACAACCCGCTCATCAACCTGGCGGCGGCGAAGCAGCGCCAGCTCGAGGTGCTGACGGCGATGGTCGAGAACCACTTCATCAGCCAGACGGCGGCGGACGCCGCCTACGCCGTCAAGCTGCAAATCTATCCGCCGACCAATCAATTCGAGGCGCCTTACTTCGTCGACTACGTGCTGAAGGCGCTGCGACAGCAGTACAAGATCGTCCCCGGCGATCGGCGTGGCTACCGCGTCTACACGTCACTGGATCTCAACCTGCAGCACATCGCGGAGCAGGTGGTGCGCGACCAGATCGCGCAGAAAGGCAACTACTACAACTTCCACGACGCTGCGCTGGTCAGCATGGACCCCAAGACCGGCGAGATCCTCGCCATGGTCGGGGGCAACGACTACAGCCGGCCGGGCGGCTGGATCAACATGGCCGATTCGCCGCGGCAACCCGGGTCGAGCTTCAAGATCTACACCTATACGGCCGCCATTGAAAGCCGCAAATTCAACATGATCACGCCCATTCTCGACGCGCCCCTGGTCTTTCCGACCTGGGGCGGCGTGAGCGGGTTCGAGCCCTACATCCCGTTGAACTATGACCTCAGGTACCACGGGGTGCTGCCGCTGAAGATGGCGATGGGTAACTCGCTGAACATTCCGGCGGTCAAGACGGAGCTGCGGGTCGGCATACCCAACGTGCTCAGCGCGGCGCGCCGGATGGGCGTGACCCACCTGACCCAACCTGATGAGAACTACTCGCTGAGCTTGACGCTAGGCGGCTATGAGGTGACGCCCCTGGACATGGCGACCGGGGTCTCGACGCTGGCCACCCTGGGTGTTCGGCATATGCCCGCGGCGGTGCTATCGATCAAGGACTCGACCGGGCGGGACGTCTTTACCTACGATCCGTCAACCAACGAGACCCGCGCCATCAGCCCGGAGGTGGCGTTCATCATCGGCTCGATCATGTCGGACGACCGCAACCGCTGCATGGAATTCGGGTGCCACGGCGATCTGACCCTCCCCGGCCGCCATGTCGCGGCCAAGACCGGTACGACCCAGGCCTTCCGCGACAACTGGACGGTCGGCTTCACGCCGACGCTGGCGACCGCGGTCTGGATCGGGAACCCGGATAACACTCCGCTCAGCCACAACTCGACCGGCATCGTGGGCGCCGCCCCGATCTGGCACAAGTTCATGCAGCAGGCGCTGGCCGGTACCCCGGACCAGTGGTATCCGAAGCCCGACGGCGTCCATCAGGTCGGCGCCAACTATTTCCTTCCCGGCACCGAGAACGTTCGCTCGCTGGTGCTGGGTTGGCCGACCTGCCGGTTCTCGAGCTACAACCCTTATCACCTGACCTACGCCGACACCCTGGTCGACGGCGTGCCGTGTGTGCTTGGTGGCGGCGCCAGGGCGATTTCCACGAAAGCCCAGTAGCCGGCCGGGCCCACCCCAGCCGATAATCGAGGTCAGGTGCGCCACCTGTGGCGTCGCTGCGGCTCTGCGCTCCTGCTCGCCATCGGGCTTGCCGGACTGACCGCCGTCCCGGCGGCGGCCAAGGATACCTATGCCTTCTTCGGTCCGCTGGAGATCCGCATTTTTGGCGCGAACGGTGACTTGCGGGACTTCATCGCCCTCTCGGCGGAGGACCGGCGCGGTGCGACGGCGCTCGTCAACGAGATTGCCGGCGCGATGCAGGGGCCGGCTCAACCGATCGACGCGGCGGCGCCCGCCCTGCCGCATTACCGGATCGGGGTCAGCCATCTTGGGCTGACCTATGTCACGACCCCGTGGGCGCGCACGTCGGAGACCAGCTTCATCTACTATCCGGGTGACGCCGGGAGCGGCTACTTGATCGTCGAGTTCAGCCAGGGCGACGCCGCGTTGCAGGGGCGCTGGATGCAACCGTCGCCCGAGGTGGCCGCGCTGCTGCAACGACACCTGCAGGGGCTTTCGCCGATCGGGATCGAGCCCGCCGCCAGCAGCGCCGCAACCGAGCCCTGGGGTATCGCGATCGGGGCGGTCTTGCTCGCGGCTTTGAGCCTGATGCTGATCGAGGATCGCCGGCGGTGGCGTCTCAGCGAGGAACGAAGGAGCGCCGGAAAGGGGACGGACCAGCGCTCCTGAAGGTCGTCGGCGGTTAGTGGCTCGCCTGCTGGAAACAGGCCAGGGACTGGTGGTTAATTCGCGGGCAGGTTACGCCCATAGCGATACCGGTTCGGCTCGACCGGGCGCCGGCCGCGAAACCTGGGTGTTGCCGATCCCGGCGTTGCTGGCTGCATAACCGTCCCGCTCCCAGCGCCGTTACGCCTGGGCTGAGTCCACTGAAGGCCACCAGGCCGAGTACCAGTAGTAAACTGCCGCCTGGCATGCGTCGAATACTCTGCCTGGTTTCGGCCGTGATGCTCGTCGCCTGCACTCCACGGGTAGTCTCGAGCTTCCCGGTGAGCCCGACCGCCACCGGCAACCCATCACCGGCCGGGTCGGCCTCCGGCCGCGACCAGGACGCGATTCTGGGCCCGGGCGGGATGACTCTCAGCCAGGAGATCGGCGCCGTAATCATGGTCGGGTTCAAAGGCCCGCTCACGCCTGCCGTGCTCGACGATTGGCGGCAGCATCAATTCGGCGGATTGATCATCGTGCCGATCAATCAGAACGCCCAGGATCCGACGGCGATCGCGCAGCTGATCGAGGCGGTGCGGGGCGTCATGCAGCACCCGCTGCTGACCGCGACGAACCAGGAAGGCGGCACCGTGTGCTTCTTCGAAACGCGGGTCCCCTGCCTGGCCGGCGCCCGCCAGGTCGGACCGCAAGGGCCCGGCGCCATCCGGGCGGAGATGACGACGATGTCCCAGGGACTGAAAGCGCTTGGCTTCGACATCAATTTCGCCCCGGTCGCGGACGTCTGGGACGGCGTCCATCCGTTCATGAGCGAGCGGAGCTACGGCCAGAATCCGCAACTGGTGGCGCAGGACGTGACCGCAGCCATCGCCGGCATCCACGCGGCGGGAATGTATGCCGCCGCCAAGCACTTCCCCGGCCATGGCACCGCCAACGCCGACTCGCACCTGAACCTGCCGCTCGTCAGCGAATCGGCCCAGACGCTGCGCAATCGTGACTGGGTTCCCTTTCAGGCGGCGATCGCCGCCCGCGTCGACTTCGTGATGATCGGACACCTCAATGTGCCGGCGCTCGACGAGGCCGTGCCGACCAGCATGTCGGCAACCGTCCTGCAGGTGTTGCGCTCCGAGCTTGGCTACCAGGGCGTCATCATCTCCGACGACCTGCAGATGGGAGCGCTGAGCCCGCAATATCCGCCGCCGCCCGCCGCGGTGCGGTTTCTCGCCAATGGCGGCGACATGGTGATCGTGTCGCACGAGATCGCGGTCGCCGACGCCACCTACGACGCGATCCATGCGGCGGTGCTCAGTGGCAGCTATCGCCGCGCGCAGCTCGATGCCTCGGTGCAGAAGCTGCTGAACCTCCGCCTTCGCTACCTGCCCTAGCCGGGCGGCTTGGTGTCGACCTCCGCGCCCATTGCGTGGTAGCCGCCATCGACGTGCACGATCTCCCCGGTGGTCGCTGGCATCCAATCGGAGAGGAGCACGCACGCCATCTTCGCCACCGGACTGCGATCAGTGCTGTCCCACCCGAGCGGCGCGCGCTGGCCCCAGGTGTTCTCGAAACGTTCGAATCCCGGGATGCCCTTGGCGGCCATCGTTTTCAGCGGCCCGGCCGCCAGCGCATTGACCCGGATCTTATACCTGCCGAGGTCGCGCGCCAGGTAACGGGTGACCGACTCGAGCGCGGCCTTGCAGACACCCATCCAGTCGTAGAAGGGCCAGGCCTGGGTCGAATTGTCGAAGTCGAGGGTCACGATGCTGCCGCCGTCCACCATCAGCGGGCTGAGCGCTTGCGCCATCGCCTTCAACGAGTAGGCGCTGGTCTGGAAGGCGTTTTGCACGCTCTCCCACGGGGCGGTCAAGAAGTTGCCGCCGAGCGCGTCAGCCGGCGCATACGCGATCGCGTGGACGACCCCGTCGAGCCGGCCCCAACGCTGCTTCAGTCTCTCGGCCAGCGCATCCACCTGCTCCTGGTTGTTGACGTCCATCTCCAGGATGTCCGGCGTCGGCTTCATCCGCCGGGCGCTCTTCTCGGTCAGGCTCATGGCGCGCCCGAAGCTGGTCAGCACGATGTCGGCGCCCTCCCGCTGCGCCAGGTCGGCGATGGCGAAGGCGATGCTGGCGGGCGTGAGGACACCGGTGACCAGGATCTTCTTCCCCTCGAGGATCATCGGACGAACCCGCCGAGAGGGAGAAAGTCCATGGGCTACAAGATTGTAAGCACTCCCGGAATGTGGCCAGCCGGACGTCCCAGGGACCGACGCCCCGGAGTCGCGAGCCCGCAATAGCAAGCCGCGCCCCTCGTCATACGAAAATGGTCCCTGGCGACTCGACCGGTCTGGTGCCGATCATGCTCGCCTTCCTGGCGGAGCACCCGCTGGTCGTGCCCGTCGCCCTGGTGAGCCTCGGCCTCGGATTCGTGTTGTGGCGCTTCATGGGCAACATCGCGTCGGTGCTGAGCACGGGCCTGAACGTCCTCGTTGACGGGTTTCGGCGCGGTGGTCAACCGGCCGCCCGCGGCGTGGAATTGCCGATCGCCTATCCGGTCGATGTGGGTGTCGATGCCATCCGGGCCGTCGATCCGGCATTCTCGACCCCATCCTTCCTCGCCGACGTCAGACGGATCGGCAGCCTGGTGCTCGCGGGCTGGGCGAAGCGAGATCTCGCGCAGTGTCGAGGCCTGATGACGGACGCCTGCTGGGATCTCCAGGCGGCTCAGCTGGCTCGGCCCCTCGCGGATGGCTGGCGCCCCTTCGCGAAGACCGTGACGGTGAGTCCCGAGTGGATCATCGCCGTTCGAAGCGACGCGGCCGCAGACCGGATCACGGTTCGGACGCGCGTGCAGTGTCCGCCGGGCACCGGCAAGGTGGTCCACGGGCGCCGGATCGCTGAGTGGATCGAAGACTGGACGATCGTCCGCGCCAAGGTCAGGTCGGCGGCCGCTGCGCCCCGCCGCGGGACGTCCGGCGGGTGGCTCCTGGACGGGATGAGCCATGTGGCCGTCCGCCTCGAGCGCGCCGCCTGATTGGCGTGGCTGCCGAGGTTGGCCCGATCGTGGGCGGGTCTGGGGTGGCTTGAGGGATTTGAACCCTCGACCCTCAGATCCACAATCTGATGCTCTAACCAGCTGAGCTAAAGCCACCGTTCGCGCTCGTGATTATAAGAGGTTAGGCGCGCGCCCCCGTTCAAATCCGGCGGGAGATCCGTTATATGCTGTAGGCGACTTGAAGACGTCCGACGACGGCCTCATCCGCCGCGCCCAGGCTCTCGACCCGGGAGCACTGGCCGAGCTCTATGACCGGCATTTCGACGGGATTTATCGCTATCTGTTTACGCGAGTGCGCCACCAGGCCGATGCCGAAGACCTCACAGAGCAGGTGTTCTTGAAGATGGTCGACTCCATTCAGCGCTATCGGCCGCGGGGGGTGGCCTTTTCCTCCTGGCTGTACCGGATCGCGCACAACCTGCTCGTCGATCGATACCGGCGCGCGGGCCGCGAACCCGTCGAGCTCAGCGACGAGGTGCGCGACATTCGGTCCCACGCGGATCCGGCCGCGTTGCTGCAGAACTCTGAGGAGCGGCGGCTGCTGATCGAGGCAGTCCGGCGCCTGACGCCCGAGCAGCAGCGGGTGATCACCATGCGTTTCATCGACAATCTGGACGCCCACGAGATCGCTCGCCAGATGCGCCGGCGGCCTGGAGCCATCCACTCGATGCAGCATCGGGCGCTGGCCAGTCTGTACCGTTTCCTGCTGGAGCGCGAGCAGGTGGAGGCCCGCCGTGCGTGACCTAGCCCGTCCTCTGGAAGAGTGCCTTACGGCCATGGAGCAGAAGCGCAACTTGCAAGAGGTGTTGCGCCGCTACCCCGCGGATCGCGAGCAGCTGATCGAGCTCCTGCGGCTATCCGTCGATCTTGGCGGGCTGGCCCCGCCGGCGGCCGACCCCGCGTTCCGGCTGCGCGCTCGCAATCGGATGCTGGCCGCCGCTGGCCAAAAGCAACGCGGGCGGCGCTGGAATCCGCCGGGCGCCCTGCGGCGGCCGGCCGCGCGACTGGTCTTTGCCGGCGTCCTTGCGGTGGCGCTGATGGTCGGGGCCGTGACCGCCGTGGCCGCGTCGGGGAACAGCCTGCCCGGCGATGCGCTGTACGGACTCAAGCTGGGCGTCGAGCGGGCGCAGCTCGCCATCACGTTAGACTCGGCCGCGCGTGCCCGGCTGCAGGCCAACTTCGCCGAGGTGCGCCTCGACGAAGCGAAGCGGTTGATCGCCGCGGGGCGGGTGCAGGACGGAGTCCGTCAGGTTGCTCAGTACGACAACGCGGTCGCGCAATTCAACCGCTCCCTGGCCGGCACCACGCTCGACGACCGCACGGTCGCTGAGCTCAGCCGTTTCATGGAGGACCGCCAGGCCTACGCCGACGCCAGCCTGCAATCACTGGCCGGGTGGCTGGCGGCCGGCGGCCAGGCGCAGGCGGCGGCGGCCGTAACCCGGACGTCGGCGCATGCCGATCAGACCTGGCGGGGAAGCGAGAGCGACCTGCAGGCGCGCGCCACCAGGCAGCAGGGCAGCGGTCAGCCGAAGCCGACCGGCGCAACGCACTAGCCGCTAGCCGGGCTTGGCCCGTCGGGCCGCGAAGAACTCGCGAAGCAGGCGGCCCGCCGGCTCAGCCAGTAAGCCGGAGCTGATCTCGACCCGGTGATTGTTCGCTGGGTGTCGCAGGACATCGTAGACGGAGTCGACCGCGCCCTTCCTGGGGTCGGGCGTGCCGTAGACAAGCCGGGCGATGCGCGCCAGCGCCATCGCGCCGGCGCACATCGGGCAGGGCTCGAGGGTCACATAGAGCGTGAACCCATCGAGGCGCCAGGATTGGGTCAGACGGGCGGCCTCCTGGAGCGCCAACATCTCGGCGTGGGCGGTGGCGTCCTGCGTGGTTTCGATGAGGTTGTGCGCTTCGACCAGCACGGATCCATTGCGGACGAGCACGGCACCGACCGGGACCTCCCCAATGGCCGCAGCCTGTCGGGCCTGCGCCAGGGCACGCTCCATGTAATGGGCGTCGTCGCGGGTTCCGCTGATTAGACTGGCATCGATGGCGTCTGGAAGTGTAGCCGAGGACACCGGCCTCTTCGGTCCCGACTCCATGATCTGGCGGGTCAATCGCGAGTCAGCGGTCGCCCTGGCGGGCAGCTGTGCCATCCTGATGCAGTTCGCCCACCCGGCGGTGGCCGCCGGGGTTCGCGACCACAGCAACTTCGAGGTGGATCCCGCCGGTCGGCTGCTCAGGACGATGGACCTGACCATGGCCATGGTCTTTGGCCCTCGATCGGCCGCGATCGAGGCGGTGCGTACCGTAAACCGCCGTCACCGGGCGGTCCGTGGGCCAGGCTACTCGGCGATGGATCCGCAGCTGCTCCTGTGGGTCCAGGCGACGCTCGTTTATTCCGCGGTGACGGCGTACCGGGCCTTCGTCGGACCGCTGACGTCGGTGGAGGCCGACGGCTATTACCAGGAAACCAAACAGATCGGTGTTCTCCTTGGCATCCCCCGGCAGCGGTACCCCGCCGATATCGAGGCCTTTGCGGCCTACCTGGACGCCATGATCGATCGTGGGAGGGTCTGCGTGGGGCAAGACGCCCGGCGCATGGGAGAGATCGTCATGCGACCGGGTTTCCCCGGCGTTCCGCGGATGGCCTTTGCGCCGCTGACCGTCATTACCGCGGGGCTGCTGCCGCCGGCGCTGCGCGAGGGCTACCGTTTCAAATGGGGGAGGGCTCAGCGCGCGGTCTTCGCGGCCTACCGTGCGGGCATGCCCCGCCTCGTCGCCATCGCCCCCGAGCCGGTTCGCTGGCTGCCGCCGGCGCGCGATGCGTATCGTCGGTTGCGTCTTGCTGCCTGATTTCCCCCTCCCAGACCCTCCACGCAAGGGGGAGGGAAGTGGTGGGCCCGTGGCGGAGGGGGCGAGATTCGAACTCGCGGTGGCGTTGCCGCCACACGGCTTTTCGAGAGCCGCACCTTAAACCGCTCGGACACCCCTCCGGGCGAGGATTTTACCCCCCGCCGCGGGCCTCCCCCGCAAGGGGAGAGGGGGATTGGGTTTTTCTGCGGGCGCGGTGCCGCGCGACCTTCGCCCGGTTGCCACAGCTGCGCATGCTGCACCACTTGCGCTTGGCGGTGGGCGAGGTGTCCTTGAACACCCAGCGGCACTGCTCGTTTTCGCACACCCTCAGGCGCGCGGCCGAGCCCTGGATCAGTTCCCGGGCAATCGATTCGGTGAGGCGGGCCGCCGCCCCGTCGACCGGGTCGCCCTGGTGGCGATGCTCGAGCGACACGCCGTCCGGGCCGTGGACCAGCTCATAGATGTAGTGGGTTCGCAGCGTCCGATTGATCTCGGCAAGGTCGGCCGCATCTGGAGGACGATGAGCCGCCGTCGCCTCCAGGACGCTTCGCATCGCCTCGCGCACCCGATGGAGGCGGGCCAGCATGGCCCGACCGGCGCCGGGTGAGTCCTCGTACCGGTGTAGGAGTTCGGTCCGCGCCTCTTTGTGGAGGAGGTCGTTGTCGACCAGCCATTCCAGCGCCGCCTGGGGGGTATCGAGATGGTCGTGGGGCGTGGGCCAGAGATCGAGCGTGTTGACGAAGTTGAGGCCGGTCTGCACCGAGGCCAGGTGGCCCCGGCTCACCGGCATGATTGGCGTTGAGACTGTTTCGGAATCGTTCACGTGTAACCCCTTTATACCACTTGACGGGTTAGCCGTACACCTGTAAAATGGCGTTGTAACTAGTCAAACGATAAGAGCCGGTTACAGCGAGGTGACAAGAAGATGACTGATTACTACTCGATGTACACATGGGCGATGGACAAGCAGGCCCGGGTCGAGCGCGAAGCGGCCCAGCGGCGCCTGCTTCGGCAGTCCAGGCCGGTTACCGTGCACCTACGCTGGCCCTTGGAAATCCGCCGGGACGAGCGCTAACGCGGTCCAGTGACGACTGCCACCATCCGCGTGGCGGCGGCTGACATCGCCTCCGCCTTTCGTCAGGCTCGATCGGGCGCCGGGACACCGGCGGCCCGGGTCTGGTTGGCGCTCGGTACCGTCTATCTCCTGTGGGGGTCGACCTACCTGGGCATCAAGTTCGCCATTCAAACGATGCCGCCACTGCTGATGGGATCGCTCCGCTTCCTGGCGGCCGGCAGCGTTCTGTACGTCCTGGCCATCCGGCACGGCGATAAGGGCGGTGACCGGCCGGGGACCCGGCAATGGCTGGCCGCGCTGGTGATCGGCGCAGCGCTCCTGGTTGGTGGGAACGGCGGGGTGATCCTGGCCGAGCAATATGTGCCTACCGGCGTCGTGGCCTTGTTGGTCGCGACGGCGCCCCTCTGGATGGCGATGATCGATCGAGTGGTCTTCGGGCGGCGGCTTCCAGCGCTCGTCATCGTGGGGCTCGTCATCGGGTTCGGCGGGGTGGCGTTTCTGATCGGCTCGCCGGGTTCAGGCCGCATTCAGTTGATCGGCGCCGCGCTGGCGCTGGCCGCACCGCTCTGCTGGGCCAGTGGCTCCGTCTTCACCCGTCACGTCAGGCTTCCCGTTCGGCCGCTGGTCGCCGCCTCGATGGAGATGCTCTGGGCCGGCGTCCTCTTCGGCGTCCTGAGTCTTGCGACCGGTGAGCTGGGCCGGGTGCATGTGCACAGCATCTCGACGACGTCGGTCGTGGCGCTGCTGTATCTGATCGTCTTCGGCAGCCTCGTCGGCTTCAGCGCCTATGTCTGGCTGCTGCGTTCAGCGCCGCTGTCGCTGGTGTCGACCTACGCCTATGTCAACCCGGTGGTCGCCGTCGTCCTGGGTGCCATCTTCGTGGGCGAGGCGCTGACCCCGCGCGTGCTGATCGCCGGCAGCATCATCCTGGCGGCCGTCGCCCTGATCGTCGTCGCCCGCAACCGCGCCGGCGCCTCGTCTGCCCGCTCGGCGGCCTCCGTTTAGGCCCGGGCCGGTTCGACCAGCTGCACGCGCTGCGCGCTAAAGGCGCGGTGCATGCGGGCGACCTCCGCCAGCGTGTCGATCTCCCGCACCGTCTTGTCGCGGCGGATCTGCTTGATGCGCGGGAAGCGCAGCGCGTAGCCGGAATTGTGGCGGCCAGACTCCATGATGGCGTCGAAGGCGACCTCGAGAACGATCTCGGGCTGGACCAGGCGGAACCGGCCGTAGTCCTTCACGGTGATCGACTTGAAGTAATCCGTCATCTGTGCGATCTCGACGTCCGTCAACCCCGAGTAGGCCTTGCCGATGTTCACCAACCGGTCGGAGCCTTCGTCATAGACCGCGAACGTATAGTCCGATAACACGTTCTTACGTTTGCCGTGCCCGACCTCGACGCTGGTGACGACGACGTCCAGGGTGGCGAGCGCTTTCTTTAACTTCAGCCAGCCGAGTCCACGTCGTCCCGGCGTGTAGCGGCTTTCCGGATCTTTGACCATCAGCCCTTCGTTGTTGCGGGCGCGCGCACCATCGAAGATGCGGTCGAGCTCGTCGGCATCGAGCGCCCGGATCAGGTAGGCCAGCATGAAGGGGGAGGGGAGGTTGAGCTCCTCGAGCATGCGCCGGCGTTCGCGCAGGGGCTCGGTCAGCAGATTGCGCCCATCGAGGTAGAGCAGGTCGAAAGCGACGAAGATGACCGGCACCTCGTTGAGCAGCTGCGCGCTGACGACCTTGCGTCCGAGCCGGTGCTGCAACTCGAAGAAGGGCCGCACGACGCCGTCCTTGAAGGCGAGCAGCTCGCCGTCGAGGAGGACGTCGTGGGGCAGTGCGCCGGCCGCCGCCACCACTTCGGGAAAGGCGGCGGTGACGTCGTTGAGGTCGCGCGAGTAGAGCACGACGCGGTTGGCTTCTTTGTGCAGCTGGCCCCGGATGCCATCGTACTTATCCTCGACCCAGGCTTCGCCTCCGACCCGGCGCATGATCGCCGCCGCGTCCTCTTCGGGTGAGGCGAGCATGAACTGCAGCGGATGCATCAACCGCAGCTCCGCCGAGCGGAGCGTCCCGCGCCTGGCGCGCAGCGCCACCTCCCCGATGTCGCCGGTCAGCATCCCAGCCCAGGACACCTCCGCGAGCGGCGCGCCGAAGGCCTTGGCAATCCCCTCTTCGACCAGGCCGGAGCGCAGCCCGATGCGCAGGTCGCCGGTAAGGATCTTGCCGATGAACTTGGCCTCGCGTGGGCTCAGCCGGTCGAGCAGTTCGCGCAGCGCCTGCGTCTTCTTCTTGACGGTGCGCTGCTCGTAAATCTTGACAAAGGTCTCGTGGACGTCCGGAAGCGACGTCGGCCGCGGATGCGTGTGCCCTTCGAGCACTTCCTCGATGACGTCGCCGACGTCGCTGTGGCGCATGTACGACTCGCCGAGCGCCTCTTCATCGACGCCGGCCAGCTCGCAAACCGCATTGCGAATGACGGCGTAACCCAGATTCAGCTTTCGCTGATCGCGGTCCGCGAAGGGTCGCGCCGTGAAATAGACAGCTGCCAGCGGCAGGCAGACATCGTCGAGACCGGCGAAATAGGCACCAAGGAGGCGCGTCTTCTCCAGCTTGCTGCTGGTGGCGCGGATCGCCTCGCCCGTCCGGGCGAACGCCTCCACTAGCCCGCCTGGACCTGGTCGGGCGGCGGCGCGGTGATGGTCTCGCCGGCGTTGTAGCGGTCGAACATCAAGGTGATGTTCTGGCCGCCCGTTTGAGTCTCGACGTACTTGATCGGGTACCCGTCACTCTCCCGGATGTAGGCGTCGAAGGCATTGCCGTCCTTATCCGTGGCCGTCGCGTGCCAGGCCTTTCCCTGCGGTAGCGTCTCTTCGCCGATGTACTTCTGGTCGCTGGCGCCGGCGAACGCATTTGGATCGATGCCCGAGTTGCTCTTGGTCGCCGTCCACTTGCTCGAGGCCGGTGTCAGGCCGTAGTTGGTGCCGTCGAGCGAGATCTCCTCGATCGTCACCGTTTGGCCGGCGACGGTTGTCTGGAATTTGAATCGACCCGCCGGCCTGGGTCTGTAGACCAGGGCACCGTCCCCCACCAGCTGGACGGTGACGGCGTTGCTCGCGATCTTGCCCGACACAATGAAATGGGCGTCCTTCAGATTGGATTGCTGGGGTTTGGCCAGTACCTCCTTGGCGGTGGGCGGCGGGGCCGGCGTAGGCACGCCGCAGGCGGCCGTCAGGACCGAGACCGCGAGGAGCAGAAGCGCGCGGGGCGGTTGCAGCTTAGCCCTGCACCACCTGCGAGGCCGGCGGCGCCACAATCGACTCCCCGCTGTTGTACTTATCGAAGGTCAACGTAAGCGCGTTGCTCTGCTGGGTGATCACGTACTTGAGCGGGTACCCGTCGCTTTCGCGGATCCAGGCGTCAAACGTATTGCCGTCTTTGTCTTTGGCCCTGGCGTGCCAGGCCTTGCCATTCGGCAGGCTCTCCTCGCCGATGTACTTGAACCCGGTGGTCCCGGTGAAGCTGTTCGGCCCGAGCCCCGAGGTGCTCGATCTGGCGTCCCACTTGCCGTTGCCATTGCCGGGAACGGTCCGCGTGTAGTCCGTTCCGTTGATCGAGATATCCTCGAAGCTGACCAGTTGCCCGGCGACCGTGGTTTGGAACTCGAAGCGTCCGGCGCCCGGGGCTTTGTACACCAGCGCGCCGTCGCCAGTCAGGTCGACCGTCCCGCCCGCGCTGGCGAATTTGCCGGTTACGAGGAAGTGCGCATCCTTCAGGTTGCTGGCGTGCATCGGCTTGCCGAGAATGTCCTGCGGGCTCGGCGGACCCGAGGGGGCACCCGGTCCGGCGCAGGCGGCAAGAAGGCCCGCTCCCACCACCGCGGCCGCGAGTCTCAAAACCGTCCTCATGTCACGGCTGGACATCCGAGGCCGGCGGTGCGCCACTCCCACCCGCGCCCTCACGACGCCAATGCTACTTTGGCCTAGGCTGACCTCGTGGCCATCCATGAAGCGGCGGCCGAAGGATTTGGGCGGGCGGCGGCCGCCTACGAACGCGGGCGGCCTGGCTATCCCGACGAGGCGGTGGAGTGGATCGCAACCACACTCGGCATCACCCGCGGGGCGACCGTCATCGACCTGGGCGCGGGAACCGGGAAGTTCAGCCGGATGCTGCTGCGCACCGGCGCACGCGTCATCGCCGTGGAGCCGGTGGCCGCAATGCGGAGCGAGCTCGTCCGCGCCGCCCCCGGCGTCGACGTGGTCGACGGGACCGCGCAAGCGATCCCCTGCGCCGACGCGTCCGCAAACGCCGTCACCGCCGCCCAGTCGTTTCACTGGTTCGCCGGCGCCGAATCGATCAGGGAGATTCACCGGGTCCTGCGAACGGGCGGCGGGTTGGGACTGATCTGGAACCGTCGCGATCAGCGCGATCCCTTGCAGGCATCGATCGATGCGATCGTGCGGCGCTATCGGGGGGCGGCGCCCACCCATGAGTGGGACCGGTGGCGCGAGGCGATAACCGCGACCCCCCTGTTCGGGGCTGCCGGCCGGCGCCAGTTCAGGCACGTGCAGGTCGTCGATGCGGACCGACTGGTCGACCGTGTGCTGTCGATCAGTTTCATCGCGGCCCTTGCCGACGATCAGCGGTTGGCGGTTGCCGATCGAGTCAGGACGCTGGCGAGGGGAGAAGCCCGGTTTGCCCTGCCCTATATCACCGATGCGTTCCTCTTTTGGCGGCGCTAGATCGGATCGGCCTCCTCGAACGCCTCTGTCTCGGCCGGCAATGTCGGCGGGGCGATGACTTCCTGGATGGTGAAGACGGTGTCGATCAGGTCCGCGGTCGGCATTCCCGATTGAAGCCGCTCGATCAGCCCCGCCCCGACCCTCGGCCAGGCGACGAGGTGATCGCGGAGTTCGGCCAGCCCGGGTTCGTAGCTGTCCGGCACGATCCCCACGCCGTCGAGGTTCAATTCCTCGAGTTGACCCAGCAGCCGGTCGGTCAGCCGGCGGGGCTCGGCCAGCCTGGCCAGCCGGCGCTCCTGGTCGCGCCGGTCGGCCTCGCGAATTTCGTGGTTTGCGGTTGCCAGCGGTCCGATCACTCGGTCCTCCCCTGCCGGATAGATACTAGCGCGAGCCAAGTCATTTAGCGACAGGGCCGGTGTCAATTGTCCAATAGCGGTCGCAATCGCTCACGCAAAAGAATCAGCCGCGGCCGGCGGAAACGTCCAGCGGGTCGGCGAACCCGTGAAGTCGGATTCGGTCAGGGCGAAGGCCCAGCTCGGAGGGACGCGGACGCAGGCATTCGACGCGCTCGTGAAGAACTCGATCGGGTATGCGGTGCGGTACTTCTGATTGGTTTGCGCCACGAAGGCACCGATTGCCGCGACGTCGTCGACGAATTCGGCGTCGCCCTGGATGATGACGGGCTCATAGGGGTTGTCTGTGGTGATGGCGCACCTGGGGTGGGCGGCGAGGTTCCGCGCCTTGCGCGATCCGCGGCTGCAGCTGAACCAGAGGGCATCGTCGCGCCAGATCCCCCACACGGGCATCACGTGAGGGTTTAGGTCGGGACCGACGGTCGCGACCCAGTAGTCATGCGAGCGCTCCAGCCGCTGCACCGCCCAGGACCAGGGCAGCAATCCCGTCCCGTGCTCCGCATCGAGCACGCCGTAGCCCGGCATGTAAGGGCGGCTGGCAGCCGGCTCTCGCATTGCGCCACAGGTTAACGGAGACCGGCCTGGAATCCCCTCAGGCCCAGCGCAGCGCGCTGCGCTCGCTCCAGTATCGATCGGGAGGCTCCGCCCGCGCCATCAGGCTGGCGAGCTCGTCCGCGCTAACGGAGCGCATCAGAGCCCGGAGATTGCTTCGCACCTGCGCGACCGTCACCGCGCCGGAAAGCACGACGTCCGCCCAGGGGTTCGCCAGCGCCGCGGCGATCGACTCCACGTCACGGTTGGCAAGGCGACCATTGGCGAGCGCTTCCTTGATGGTCACGCCCCAGCCGGCGTCGTGCGCCTCCGCCAGCGCCGGGCCGGCGGACGGTTCGAGGAGATTCCAGGTGGCCTGGACGGACTGAAATGGGTTGACACCGTCGGCGTTCACCGCGAGCGCGCGCCGGATCGCCTGAGCCTGGCGTGGACCGCTGACCGAGAGGCCGATCGTAAGCCCGCTCGCCCGCAGGGTGTTGAGTTCCGCCAACACGCCGCGGTCGTCGAGGACACCGCTCTCGAGTGTCGCTGAGTGGATTTGATAGAGGTCAAGGAAGTCCCCGAGCAGGGCCCGGCTCTCGACGATCTGCCGACGCAGCGCCGCCAGCGAATGGTCCTTGACCTCATGGACCTTCGCATCGACCCGCCACTCACCGACATAGGTGTAACCCCATTTCGATCCCACCGTGACCGCGTTCGGTGGCAGCGCGCGCTGGCGAAGCCACGACGCGAGGAATCGCTCCGCGAAGCCGTACGAGCGGGCGGCATCGAAATAGCGAATGCCCGCGTCATAGGCTGCGCTCAGGACCTCGTGCGATCGCCGTTCCAGTGCCTCAACGCTCCGGTCGGCGCCGAGGTCGTGATCGCGATCGAGCGTGATGTATCCCGGCCGCCCGACCGCGGCCATGCCAAAGCCGATCGGCGTGACGAGGAGTCCGGTCTTTCCGTACGGCCGGCGCTCGATCGATGCCGGTGCGCCGCGGGTTACCGCCCCTTGAGGATCCGCGCTTTCTCCTCCTCGAACTCCGTTTCCGAGAGCACCCCGGAGGCCTTCAGCTCGCCGATGCGGCGCAACTGCTCGTAGCGATCGCCGGTCGCGGACTCTGGTGATCCTTCGGAGGGCGTGGGCGTCTCCTGGCGCCTGGCGAAGTCGACCATGGCCGCGATGTCGCCCCGCATGAGGGCGCCGTTGCTGTGAGCGGGAAAGAAGACGTTGCGGTCGCCGGCGGCCTCGATGACGACGGTCGCGTATCCGATCCAGTGCTTGCGAAGACGGATCTCCCGGACATCGGTGAGCAAGACGTTCGCGACCTCGCGTCCCGATGGATCGCTGGGACAGACGAGCCGCCGGGTCGTGAGGAGCAATGGCTTGACCGACACGCGCCAGTCCTTCGCGGTCCGCACCACGAACTCATCCTCGTCCAGCAGCCCACCGCCCGGCAAGGGAATGTCATCCGGTTTAACCGGCAGGGGAGGTTGTCCCTGGATTCGCGCGAAGTTTTGCTGGCGCCGGGCCGCACGCTCGGGGGATTCGGCCATGGTTAGCCCGGTACCTTCTCCATCTGCCCGGCACCGAGCGCGGCGGCCGCCACGCTCGCGAGATCGCTGTCGATCGAGGCTTCCACGGCCGCGATGACGGCGCCCTCGACGAAGGGTGCGTTGCTCAACAGCACGCGACCATTCCCGTCGGGGAGTTGCTCGATCGCCATCTGCGTACTGAGCACCGCGCTGCCGAGGTCGACGAGGATGAGCACGCCCTCTGGCCCGCGGACCTCTTCGATCGCGCCCAGGATGGCGGTGGCGTCGGTACCCAGGCGCCCATCCGCGGTGCCCCCGGCCACCGCGATCTTCACTTTGCCCTGGGTCATCTGCCCCGCGAGTTCGCGCACGCCTTCGGCGAGCTGCCGGCTGTGCGAGACCAGCACCAGGCTAACGGTACCCATAGGCCCTCGCCAGGATGTCGATCGGATGCGCCGACCGCGAACCCGCTCCATGCTCGACTTGCATGCGGCAGGTCTCGCAGTCGGCCAGGACCGAGTCACTACCGGCGGCCTTGACCGCTTCGAAGAGCCGGCTCCCAATCTTCATCGAGAGGTCGTACTTCTCCACCTTGACACCGAAGGTCCCTGAGATGCCGCAGCATCCCTCGTCGACCTCCTCCACGCGCACACCCGGGATCAGACGCAGCAGACGCATCGCGGGGTAGCCGATCCCGTGCGACTTCAAATGACAGGGTGCGTGGTAGAGGACGCGGGTATCGACCGGTTGGAAGTCGAGCTTCAGCTCGCCCGCCTCGTGCAACATCCAGAGGTACTCGCAAATGTCATACACACGCGACCCGACCGATTCGGCGCCAGGGATATCGAGCAGGTGTGCATAGTCGTGCTTGAGCATCAGTCCGCAGGAGGTCGAGCTGGCGATGATGTCGACGCCAGCCGGGAGCGCGCTCAACCGTCGCACGTTCTCGACGCCGTACCTGCGGGCCAGGTCGGTGTTCGAGTTGACCACGGCCGGGATGCCGCAGCACTGCTGCCGGGGGACGATGACCTCGATGCCATTGCGCTCCAGCACCGCGACAACCTGCTGGCCGAGGCGTCGCTCGTTGAAATCGACCCAGCAGCCATAGAAGTAGGCGACCGTGCGTCGAGTGGGGGCATTGCGCCGGGGGCGGCGCTTGAACCATCCCTCGAAGGTCAGCCATTGATACTTCGGCAGCGGCCGCCGCCGGTGGATCCCGACGAATCGCTCCATCAGCAGGCGAAACAGCGGATTGCGGTTCCCGAAATTCGCCAGCGGCGCGGTCAGGCTGCCGAACCGGCTGAGCAGCCGCGTGTGCCCCAGCACCCAGTCACGAAGGGTACGCCCATTTTCCTGGGCGCCCTTGTTCTGTGCGCGCCGGATGTACTCCTGGATACTGACCTGCGACGGACAGGTCACCTCGCAGAGCTTGCAACCGGAGCACAGGTCGAGCCCGGCGGTCACCGACGTCTCGTGCGGGTCTCGGTAACGTTCCGATTCGGGTCCCAGGAACTTCGGACCGCGGAAGACCTCAGTCGAGCGGGCCACGGGGCACACCGTGTTGCACGCCGTGCACTTGGTGCAGGCCTCGACCGAGTGCTCTTCTTCGACCGTGTCGGAGAGCGTCTCCAGCTCGTCTCGGATCATGCCGCCATCGCCTCCTGTGCGGCGCGATACCCGGTTGCGATCGCCATGCCACCGCGAGCCTTGATGCCCGTCGGGTCGTAGCCGGCGATCGCGCCGCCGGCCACGAACACGTTCGAGGCAAGCGGACGGCCGTCCTCGTCGATTGGCTGCAGCCGGTCGCTGACCGGATAACCGATGGCGGCGAACGGCTGCGGCTGAAACAGCGACTCGTCGGTGCGCTCGGTTGGGTTGGCGTGGTGCGCGAGCACCCGATGAAAGAACGGGTCGCGCACGGTCTGCACGCCGGCGCGCCACGCGCCATCGACCGCGTCCTCCAGCGCGAGGATGAAGGCCCGGGCTTCGACCGGCTGTTCGCGGCCGGCGGACTTCAAATGGATGCGCAGGCAGCGTCCGTTTGCGACCTCCGCCTGGTGCGCCGGGGCCGCCCAGATCATCTCGACGCCAGTTTCCTGAATGTGCCGGCGCAGGCGATCGAAGAGGCGAAGCCCGAGCACCGAAGGCGGGAGCGTGGGGATCTCGAAGACCGGGTGGCCGCTCTCCTTCTCGAACTCGGCGTGGACGTCGGTGTCGTGCGTCAGCCCGAGGACGGCCGGCATGCCCAGCCGGGCGCCGTCGTCCCTGACCGCACGGCGCAGCCGGCCGGCGACGTCGCGCCGGAAGGTCGCGTCTTCGAAGCTTCTCGCCAGGTCGATCGACGTGAAGAGGCGGTCGGGTTTGATGCCGGGGAGTGGCACGCGAACCGCGGTGACGGTCCGGCGGCCGCCGTTCCACGCGCGCGACAGGTTGGACGCGGCCAGCTCCGGGATGAAATCCTGGTAGCCGTCGAAGCCGCAGAACACGATCGGCTCGTCGCGCTGCAAATCGCCGGCGACCATCGAGGTCGGAACCAGGCAGCTCGGTTTGGGCGTACCGGTCGCGGTGGGGAGGAGGAGGTTGTGAGCCAGCGTCCCCTGCCAGTTGAACCCTGCCTCACGCAGCCACTCGAGCAACAGCGAGCTCCCGTCCTGGAGTGCCGCCAACCCCGCGCGCGCGTAGGGATGATCCGGGTGGTCGGCGATCAACTGTCGCACGCCGGTGACCGGCTGCTCAACGGGCTGCGCGGTGGTGACGTTCGCGTAACCCAGCACGTCGACCGTGGCGTAGAGAAAGTAGAGCGAGGAGAGCCCGGGCCAGATGAGGACGGGATCGCGGCCGGCCCGTTGCAGCGTGCGGGTGGCGACCAGGGCGGCGAGCCCGGACCCGACGACGGCGATGTCGCACCTCACGGCTGGCCCACCGCTTCCACTTCGGCCGGGACCGTGAAGAGACCGGCCCGCCGCGGATCGTCGCCCTCGAATTGCAGCTGGCGGTCGACGTTGAATAGCTCGAGGTGCAGCCCGGCCGTGACCTGCGCCTGGCGCAGCTGGCTTCCCCAGAAGACGTGCCGCACGCCGCGCCAGCGCGTCTCGAGGAAATCCGCCATCGCGCGGGTCGCGGTCCGGCCGTCGACGCCGCGGTCGGTGACGAGACGCCCGGCCAGCCGGTAGGAGCAGACGGCCGCCTGGCAGGGACCCATTCCGGCCCGGGTGCGCCGCCGGAGATCTTCGAGCGTGCGGACGGCCGGGTCCGTGACCCAGGGCTCGACATCCTGGGGGCGAACCAGCTCGCACTCACACAGCAGCGGCTGCAGCGCGAGCTCCTCGCCGTGCGGCTTGGGCACCCCGAGCTGGGCGGGACGGTGACGCAGCTGGTCCATTTCGTCCTCACGGTCGTTGAGCGGCACCTCCGCCGTCGTGCTTGTGGTGGTGACGCCCAGCCGCCGGGCGACCAGGTCGGTGACGCGCTCGGCCATCAGGCGGTAGGTCGTGACCTTGCCGCCGACGATGCTGGCAAAGCCGGCAATGCCGTCCCGCTCCTCGTGGTCGATCACCGCGAAGTTGCGACTCATCTCGCGGCCTTCGGCCTGCGCGCCGAGGTCGTAGAGCGGCCGCACGCCGGCGTAGGCACGCATCGCACGTGCCGTCGTCACACCATCCAGCATCTTCGCGCCTTCCTCGATCAGCAGGCGCACCTCATCCGACTCGATGGGCAGCACTTCGGGGTGCGCAACCTTGACCGCGGTCGTTCCCAGGATGGCCACGCTCAGGCCCGGGACGACGATGTCGCCGTCGCCCGGCTTGTGGCACCGGTTGATCGCCGCGTGCGCCAGCCGACGCGAGAGGACGACCATGACGCCCTTGACCGGGACGACCTTCACCTCGACATCGAGCAGCCGGGCGACGAACCCGGCCCAGGCGCCGGTCGCGTTGATCACCGCCTGGCAGCCGATGGTCGTCTCTTCACCGGTCACGGTGTCGCGGCTGATCACGCCGGCCACGCGGTTGCCGTTCTTGACGAAGCCGGTGACCTCGGTATACGTTCGGACCTGCGCTCCCCGACGGCGCGCCGACTCGACGTTGCCGATCACCAGGTAGAAGGGGTCGAGGTGGCCGTCCTCGGGGACCCAGAAGACGGTACGGACCTGCGTCGACAGTGCGGGTTCACGACGACGGGCCTCCTCAACGGAGATCCGCTCACAGGTGATCCCGGCCGTCTTGCATCCGTCGACGAAGCGCGGCTCCCATGCCTCGTCCTCCTGTGACACCGACACGAAATAGCCGCCGGTATCCTCGACCGTGGTCTTCGCGATGCGGCGGAGGATGCGTCCCTCCTCCACACACTCGATCGCGGCCGCCAGGTCGTTGACGCAGTAGCGTCCGCCGGAGTGCAGCAGTCCGTGGGAGCGGCCGGTCGTGCCGGACGCCAGGTCGCCTTTCTCGACCAGGATGGCATCGATGCCGCGCAGCGCCAGGTCGCGGAGCACCCCGGCGCCCGTCGACCCACCCCCGATGACGACAACGCCCGTGCTGGTGTCAGGCATTACGAGAAAGGGGAAAGGACCGATTGGCCCTTTCCCCTCATCCTAGCGCGCTTTTCTACGACGTCGTGCCAGCCCCAACCGCTTCGCGCGCCGGCTCCTTCTCGACCCAGCCGAGCGTGCGTTGCACGGCCTTCTTCCATCCCGCCAGCCCTTCGCGACGCTGCTGCTCGGTGGACGTGGGCTTGAAGACCTTGTCCACCTGCCAGTTCTTGCGCAGCTCGTCGAGGGTGCTCCAGAAGCCGGTGGCCAATCCAGCGCCGTAGGCCGCCCCCAGCGACGTCGTCTCCTGCACCGTCGGCCGGATGACATCCACCCCGAGGATGTCAGCCTGCAGCTGCATCAGGAAGTCATTCTTGACCGCCCCGCCATCGACCTTGAGGGTGGTCAGCTTGACGCCCGAGTCGGCCTCCATGGCGTCGGCGACTTCCTTGGTCTGATAGCAGATCGCCTCGAGCGTGGCGCGCACCAGGTGCGCCCGGGTAACGTAGCGCGTGAGTCCCACGACCGCGCCACGGGCGTACATGTCCCAGTGCGGCGCGAACAGCCCCGAGAATGCCGGGACGAAGTAGATGCCCCCGGAGTCCTCGACCGAGCTGGCGATCGCCTCGGTCTCGGCCGCGTCTTTGATGATCTGCAGGTTGTCGCGCAGCCACTGGATGGCCGCGCCCGTGATGGCGATCGAGCCCTCCAGCGCGTAGACGGACTTTCCCTGCTCCAGCCCGTAGGCGGCCGTCGTCAGCAGGCCGCTCTTCGAGGGGACGGGCGAGGTCCCGGTGTTGAGCAGCATGAAGTTGCCGGTGCCGTAGGTGTTCTTCGCCTCGCCGACCGAGTAGCAGGTCTGCCCGAAGAGCGCCGCCTGCTGGTCGCCGAGGTCCGCGCACACCGGGACTGCGCCGCCCACCGCGCCGTTCGCCTTGGTGTGGCCATAGAGCTTCTTGTCGCTCGACGGCCGGATCTGCGGCAGCACGGCCCGCGGGACCTTGATCTTGCTGAGCAGCTCCGCGTCCCAGTCCAGGGTCTTGAGGTCCATCAACATGGTCCTGGACGCGTTGCTGTAGTCGGTCACGTGCGCCCCGCCATCGGGGCCGCCCGTCAGCCACCAGATGACCCAGCTATCGATGTTGCCGAACAGCAGGTCCCCGCGCTCCGCCGACGCCCGCGCGCCGGCGACGTTGTCGAGGATCCACTGGATCTTCGGCCCCGAGAAATAGGTGGCGACCACCAATCCGGTTTTAGCCTTGACGGTCGGCTCGACGCCGTCGTTGATCAGCTTCTGACAGATGTCGATGGTGCGGGTGTCCTGCCAGACGATGGCGTTGTAGACCGGCTTGCCGGTCTTCTTTTCCCAGACCACGGTGGTCTCGCGCTGGTTGGTGACGCCGATGCCCGAGATCTCGTCGGCCTTGATGCCCTTCTTCGCCATCGAGCCCTTGATCACGCGCTGGGTCTTGTCCCAGATCTCCATCGGGTCGTGCTCGACCCATCCCGGCTTGGGATAGATCTGCTCGTGCTCGAGGTAGTCGGTCGATACCACCTTGCCGTCGTGACTGAACACCATGAAGCGCGTCCCCGTGGTGCCCTGGTCGACGGCCGCCGCATATTTCTTCTCCGCCATGCCAGTCCTCCTTTTAAGAGGTTGTCGTCTTTGCTTGCTGTGGCAGCGCCGCCAGGCTGTCGCTCAGGGCTCGCAGCATCAGGTAGGAGGACGTCGCGCCGGGGTCCTGATGGCCGATACTGCGATCGCCGAGATAGCTGGCGCGCCCCTTCAGCGCTTTGAGCGGAATCGTCGCCTTCATCCCTTCCTCCGCCGCGTCTGCCGCCGCGGCGAGCGCCTCTTCCAGCGGCGCACCTTCGTCGACGTATTGCCGGGCCCGTTCGATCGCCGGAGCCAGCGCGTCCACCATCGTCTTGTCGTTCCGGTTCGCCTTCCCCCGCTCCACCACACCCTTCAATCCGGCTTCCAGTGCGCCGACGACATCCGCATCGGAGACCTCGGCCTTGGCATCGAGCGCCGCGCCGGCGCGCAAAAAGAATGTGCCGTAGAGCGGGCCGCCGGCGCCCCCGACCGAGCCGACCAGCGCCATACCGGTCGTCTTGAGCAGGGTGCCGGCGTCCTTGTCGCGGACCGGGGCCAGTTTGACCAGGACGGTCTGGAAGCCCCGGTCCATGTTGATCCCATGGTCGCCGTCGCCGATGGCGGCGTCCAGGCCGGTCAGGTATTGCTTCTGCTCGGCGACGATGCCGGCGTAGCGCTCCAGCCAGCCATAGATCTGCGCGCTGGTCACCGCCATATTGAGCTATACCTTCCAGCGAAGCGCCGGGGTGTGCACGGGCGCATCCCAGAATTTGGTTGTCTCCGCGTCGAGCTTCAACAGCGTCACCGAGCAGCCCGCCATCTCCAACGAGGTGATGTACGAGCCGACCAGCCAGCGAGTCGGCTTGATCCCTTCCTTCTGCAGGTATTTGTTGACCGCGTTCGCAACTACGTACAGCTCGATCAGCGGCGTGCCGCCCATGCCGTTGACGAAGCTGAGCACCTCGTCGCCGCGCTTGAACGGCAGATCCTTGACGACCGTGCTGGTCAGGATCTCGGCGATCTCGTCGGCGGACTTGAGTTTCGTCCGCTCCCGTCCGGGCTCGCCGTGAATCCCGATGCCCAGCTCCATCTCGTCGTCGCCGATCTCGAAGGTCGGCTTGCCGGCAGCGGGCACGATTGCCGAGGTGAGCGCCATACCCATGCTGCGGCCGTTCGCATTAACCTTCTTGGCAAGTTCGGTGACCCTGTCCAGGTCGGCGCCCGCCTCGGCGCAGCCACCGACGATCTTCTCGAGCAGGACCGTGACACCGACACCGCGACGTCCGGCCGTATACAGGCTGTCCTGGACCGCGACGTCGTCGTTGGTGATGACGGCGTTGACTCTGGCGCCCTCTCCACGCGCCAGTTCGGCCGCCATCTCGAAGTTCATGATGTCGCCGGTGTAGTTCTTGACGATGTGCAGCACGCCGGCGCCGCCATCCACCGCCGCCGTCGCCCGCGCCATCTGGTCAGGAGTCGGCGACGTGAAGACCGCCCCAGGACACGCCGCATCGAGCATCCCCAGCCCGACGTAGCCACCGTGCATCGGCTCGTGGCCGCTGCCGCCGCCCGAGACCAGCCCCACCTTGCCCTTTTTGGGTGCGTCCTTGCGAATGATCACGTTCGGGTCGTACTCCACCCGGATCAGGTCGGCGTGCGCCGCCGCCATCCCGGCCAGGGCGTCCTTCACCTCGGTTTCGGGTGTGTTGATCAGCTTCTTGAGTCTGGTCGTTACCGCTGCTTCTGCCATCGCTACCTCCTCCTACTTGTTTGCGGCTGGTAAGACGCGTCGGAACATGAACCGTCCGATGCCTTTCCCCATCAGTAACCCCAGCCCGATGGCCGCCAGGTTGACGGCCAGCGCCAGCGGGTCGAACCGTGGCGCGAACACCGCCAGCACCACCGCGCCTACTGCCAGAGCGCCGCCGCCGATCAGCAAAATGCGGTTCAGTCGTTTCTGTGGCGAAAGCCTGGGCTTCGCCGGCGCTCGCCCGCCTGGCGTCCGCGCGGACGAGGCCTTCGGGCCCCGTCCGCCGTTCGCTCTGCCGAGCTGCCGTTTCAGCTGTCGAGACATGCGCCTAGACGCGCGCCCGCGCCCGCTCCACCGCGGGCTCCGCCACGTCCGGACCGACCGGCACGGGCAGGTGCTGGTGCACGATGAAGTCGTAGATGTAGGCGCCGAGCGGTCCGCCGACGAGCGGCATCAAGGTCGTGACCAGGATGTTGAAGTTGGGCCCTGGAATCGCGTTCGAGCCGTATCCGATAACGAGCATCCAGAGCCGTGGCCCGAAGTCACGGGCCGGGTTCAAGGACGCCATCTCGATCGGCGCGAAGAGTCCGACGAGCGCCGCCACCACGACGCCGATCGCCAGCGGCGCGACGTTCGCCGCCGACGGGATCCGGTCTTCGATGATCCCGAGGACCGTGATCACCAGGATGGCGGTGATGATGATCTCGGTGCCGGCACCGACCCACCAGGGATCGATCTGCAACGCGGCGGCATTATGCCCGATCAGCAGCGGGTGCGGCCAGTTCGCGGAGTAGATGAGCCCACTCTCGATGCCGTTCGCGCCGCCGCGATCGATCACCGGACTGGCGGTGTGCTCGTAGTTGTAGATGAGCCCGTTCCAGACGAAGGAGACGCCCGCCGCGGCAAGGAATGCGCCGATGACCTGCGAGACGATGTAGCCCGGCACTCTCGCCCATGGAAAACCGCGCCGAAGGGCCAGGGCCAAAGTTACCGCCGGGTTCAGATGAGCCCCCGAGACCGCGCCGCACGCGTAGATCGCCAGCGTGACGGCGAATCCCCAGAAGAATCCCGCCCCCAGCAGTCCAGCGAGGAAGCCGTTCTTCCCGCCGGCGACCGCATAGGCGATGAAGCTATCGCCCAGGAAGACCAGGACGAAGACGCCGAGCACCTCGCCTAAGTACTTTTTCGTCCAGCTGTCTTGCGCTGCTGCCATTCTTTCCTCCTCCTATAACAAGGTCGCGCGACAAACGCCGGTCGCTCATGTCCCCTCGCTCCACCTCCTTTGGCCGAGCACACATCAAAAAAGTCCTAACCTGCACGCTCCTACTGGAGCGCATAGGTCAGGACTTTTCCTTTCAGTGTCCCGCCAGTCGCTGCGAGTCAGTCATAGCACAGGTGAGCGAGCCTGTCAACCGCGAACCGGAACTCGACTGAACTCGCGCCATACTTCTATCCGTCCACTGGAAACCACATCCGCGCCAGCCGCGAGGACTTCATTCGCTTGATCGGCGGAGGTGATGAAGCCGGTGCCCCAGATCGGAGTGCTGGTGGTCGCACGGATCGTCGGCATGACCTGAGGGATGGCGACCGCTGGTGCGATGGCGATCGCGTACGGTGATGGCGACACGATACTGTTGAGCCCGGTTTGGAGCCCGGTCGAATCGAGCGCGTGGATCCGCTGCACCGTGCGCAATCGAAACCGGCTCGCGTCTCTGAGCAACTGCGGCTTCACTGAGAGTACGCCGGAAAACCCGAGGTCGGTGGCCAGGAACGCGAGGGCGGCGCTGTCCGGGGCGAGCCCTTCCACCGCATCGAGGTTGACGAAGATCGCAATACCCTGCCGGGCGGCGGCGGCGAGTGGCCCGACCATGGCCAGCAAGCTGCCGCGTTCGATCAGCACCTGCCGGTAGCCGAGGTCGAGCGCCTGGTTCAAGGCCGCGCCGTCGCGCACCGCCGGCAGCATCACTCCCAAAACGCCAGGCGTTCTCATGGCCAGAGCTCGGCGGTACTGGTGCTGATCGCCAGCGCGCCCCGATGCAGCGCCCCCTCGCGCTGGGCGGGTTCACGCACGAATCCCCCGACGATCATCGGGAGGGAGAGCCGGGCCCGGATCTGATCCACCACCAGCGGAAAAATGACCCCGGGTAGCACTTCCACGATGTCAGGGCGCGCGTGGTCCAACGCTGACAACGCCGAGGGGAGGCCCAGATCGTCGTAGAGGAGGAGTCGCTGCACGGAGATCACGCGCTCGGCCCGGGCCGCCGCCACCAGGCCGCTGTGCGACGTGATGATCCCGTTGACGCCGATCTCCCGCGCCAGGAACGCCACGCCCGCCCGATCCTTGCCAAGGCCCGCGATCAGGTCGATATGCACGAACGCCATCTTGCCCCGCGCCTGCACCGCCCACACGAGCGGACCAAGGTGAAACGCTGGAGCGCGCAAGAAGAACACCGCGGGAACGTGCGAGGCCAGCGCGCGGGGCAGTTCCTCGCCTCTTCGGATGACCGCGGCCACCGGCACGCGGCCGAAGGCCTCCAGGAGGCGGCCGACCGATCCATCGACGCTGCGCAGGCGAGCGGGCGGGACAATCGTCCGAGTGGCGATCGCGACCACCTCCTCATCGATCGCTTGAATTTTACGGCCTCGTTTGACGCGGCACGAAGTCAGCCCCGTGCTTGACCGAATGGGCCCGGGGTCGCAGACTACATGCGGGAATCCCGCGACCCTAGACTACATGCGGGAACCCGCAACCCTGACTACATGCGGGAATCCCGCAACCCTGGCGGGTACGTGAGGAGGCGGTGCAGGCGATAGCGGAACGTCAGCTGATCATCATGAACAAGGTCGGCCTTCATGCCCGGCCGGCCGCGCTCTTCGTGCAGACGGCCGCACGCTTCAAGGACACGCGGGTCGAGGTCGTCAAGGGCGGCACGGTTCGCGACGCGAAGAGCATCCTCAATGTTCTGACGCTGGGCGTCAGCCAGGGAACAACGATCACGGTTCGAGCCGACGGCCCGCAAGCGGACGCGGCGGTCGCGGCACTCCAGGACCTCGTCAATCGTGACTTCGACGAATAACCGCCAGCCGACGCGGCTGCAGGGCATCGCGGCTGCGCCGGGACAAGCTTTTGCGCCTGCCTGGCGATGGAGCGAGCAACGCCCCGAGAGCTCTGCCGCTGGGCCGACCGGCGAGCTTGGGGCCGACCGGTTGCACCGCGCTATCGAGGCGGTGAAGGCGCGCCTATCCGCAATGACGGCGCGGCTGATGGTGAGCGGCGCGTCGGCCGAGGCGGGCATCCTCGAGGCGCAGGCCCTCATGCTTGACGATCCGGCTCTACTCGACGGTGCGTTGGAGCTGGTCAGGCGGGGGACCCCGGCGGATGTGGCGGTGGCCGAAACGATGGCGCCGTTCGCCGCCATGTTGCGGGCTTCACCCGACCCGGTCTTTCAGGCGCGCGCGGCAGACGTCGACGACGTGGTCGAGCAGGTCCGTCGAGCCCTGCACGGATTGAGCGACTCGCCGCTGCCGCCGTCCCGGCCCTCGATCCTGGTGGCGCGTGACCTCGCCCCCTCCCAAACGGCGGGACTCGACCGCGCGCTGGTGGTCGGATTCGCCACCGAACAGGGAACGGCGACGGCGCATACCGCGATCCTCGCCCGCGCGCTCGGCTTACCGGCGGTGGTCGGTATCGCGGGCCTTTACGACGCCGTGGCCGATGGCCAGCCGTTGCTGCTCGACGGAGACCAGGGCACGCTCGTTGTCGATCCGCCGGCGGAAGCGATCCCACACCTGGGCGGTCCGGCGCCATTGGCGGCCGATGCGGCACCGGCCGCGACCCGAGATGGACGTCGGGTCGAGGTTGGAAGCAATGCGGCCAACCTCGAGGACGCCCGTCGCGCCGCAGCGGCCGGCGCGGATGGCATCGGCCTCCTCCGAAGCGAGTTCCTGTTCCTCGGCTCCGACCGGCTGCCAACCGAGGATGAGCAGGTCGCGATGCTGGAAGCGGTGTCGACGGCGATGGCGCCGCGGCCGGTCATCCTGCGGACGCTCGACGTCGGCGCGGATAAGCCGCTTCCGGCCCTGCCTCAGCCGGCCGAAGCCAACCCGGCGCTTGGCGTGCGTGGCCTTCGTCTCCAACTCCTGCGCCGGCCGGACCTGTTAGCTGATCAGCTGCGGGCGGCGCTCCGCGTCGCCGCCAAGCACCCGCTCCGGCTGATGTTCCCCATGGTGTCGACGGTCGATGAGGTCCGCCAGGCGCAGGCCATCCTGGCGGCGGCTGCTCGGGATGTCGGCTCCGCCGCTGCCAACGGACCGCGCCTGCAGGTGGGCATCATGATCGAGGTGCCGGCCGCCGCGATTGGCGCCGACCTGCTCGCCCGCGAAGTCGACTTCTTCAGTCTTGGGACCAACGATCTCACGCAATATCTGTTCGCCGCGGACCGCACGAACCCGGAATTGGGGCCGCTCGCAGACAGCCTGCACCCGGCGCTGCTGCGGATGATCGATCAGGTGGTGAAGGCTGCCCATCGGCGCCGGCGCTGGGTGGGCGTCTGCGGTGAGATGGCCTCGGACCTCTGGGCCGTGCCACTGCTGGTCGGCCTCGGTGTCGATGAATTGAGTGTCCACCCGCCGATGGTCGCCCGGATCAAAGCGGTCGTGCGTCAGCTGAGTGCGGGCGAGTGCGCGAAGGTCGCCGCCGCCGCCCTCGAGCTCGAGAGCGGTGACGCCGTCCGGCGCCTCCTGGGGCGCCGCGGTCTTGGCCCAGGTGCCTGATCGCCGTTTCCCTCCCCCGGCGGGGGAAGGCAGGGGGCGATAATGCACCTCGTTGCGCCTTGCCCGCCGGTTCGCCGGTCTCGTCCTGGCTAACGTCGTCCTCGGGCTTCTGCTCCCGGCATGCGTCAGCCCCCAGGCCGCCGCAGAGCTGGCTCCAACGCTCAGCCTGAAGACGGTCGGCGGCAGCCGGATTGCGTTTCAGAACGGCATACCGGTGCCGACGTTTTCCTACCAGCCGCGACGACGCCTCGACCTCGGCGGCCGCTGGCGGGTTCAGTCGACGCCGATGGACCACGATCTGTCGCTCGCCGCCCGATCGGGGTCGTTGAAGCAGATCGTGGCTGATGCCGCCGGACGCGAACGACCCGCGTTCGACGACACCGCTTGGTCGACGGTCGACGTGCCCGGGTCCTACGATCCACCGCCCACGTCGTCCGGTGACGGAGCCTGGTATCGGAAGGACTTCGACGTTCCAGCGGATTGGCAGAATCAGACGGTCACCTTGAAATTCGGCGCCGCCAATTACATCGCGGACGTCTGGCTCAACGGCCGCTGGCTCGGATATCACGAGGGCGGCTCCACGCCGTTCGCGTTCGATGCCACGGACGCGATTCTGGCCGGTGACATCAACACGATCGCCGTCCGGGTCGACAACCCCCCGTGGGGCACCCGGCAGGACATCGTTCCCTGGGGCCTCACCGACTGGTGGAACTATGGTGGTCTCACGCAGCCGGTCTGGATGGAGGCGACCGCTTCCATTTATGCCGCCCGCGCCGACGTCGTTCCGCACCTCGACGGCGCTGATATCGCCGTCACCCTTCATCAGCATGCCGGCGATGCGGCGCCGGTCCAGGTCGGCCTCGACATCCTGCCCGCTGCGGTTGACCTCAGCAACCTGACCAACCCTGATCCACTGAGCCTGATCCCGGCGGGAGCCTTGCCGATCGCCTCCCAGCGTCTCGATGCCGGCCAGCTCGGCCGTGACGGCACCAGCCAGGTGCACGCGAGCTTCGCTCTCACCAACGCCGACCTCTGGTCGCCGCAGTCGCCGGCGCTCTACGTCCTCCAGGTCCAGGTGTTCTGGCAGGAGCGACGTGTGGACCAGCTGTATGAAACCTTCGGCCTCCGGCGCATCGCCATCGATCCCGGATCGCCGCGCTTGCTCCTCAACGGCAGCCCGGTCGCCTACGCGGGGGTCGCGCTCCACGACGAGCGGGTCTATCCGGGGGTCCGGGGCCAGCCACGCGGTGGCCCGGTCGTCACGCCGGGCGACATCCTGATCCTGCTGGAGAAGGCGAACGCCACCAATGTCCAGCTGATCCGAGCCGACCACCATCCGGCGAACCCGTTGCTGCTGATGCTGGCCGACCGGCTCGGGTACGCGATCTGGGAAGAGATCCCGCTCTATCACTACACGCCCGAAACCTTCGGGATCGCGATGGACCGCGGCATTCCGCAGCAGATGCTGAGTGAGATGGACCTGCGCGACATGAACCACCCATCGGTGCTGTTCCACGGCCTCGCCAACGAGTCGACCGGAGGCATTGAGCGCGAGCAGGCGCTTGCCACACTCCACAATCTCGATCGCGCCCTCGACGGGACGCGCTTGACCGGGCAGGCGGCCTACGGCAATCAGCCGGACGATGGGACGAGCCGGCCGCTCGATGTCGCCGGTTACACCTCGTACTACGGCGTCTTCTACGGGCCGGACGCCGGTCCGGGGACGACGCGCGCGCTACAGGTCGCCCATGCCACGTTTCCCCGAAAACCGATCATCATTCTGGAGTTCGGCCGCTGGTCCGACCGTCTCGCGGACCAGGAGGAGCAGCGGCGGATCCTCGCCGACACGTACCAGGCGGCGGCACCCTATCTCGATACCGATCCGTCTGGCTTCGTCGGGGCCGCCGTCTGGTGGACGCTCGACGACTACTGGACGCAACGGCCCGGGGTGAAGGTCGAGCACTTCGGTCTGTACACGCCGAACGGGGATCCGCGGCCGGCCGGGCTGCAGGCGGCGGAGCTCTTCGCGGGGGGCGCCGGACGGGGCGCGACGCAGAAGATCGTCTCCACAGCGACCGGCCAGGCGCGGCAGCCGGTCCAGGGTCTCCGATTTCTCGGCTACCTCGCCTATGCGCTGATCGTCGCCCTCGCGATCCCCGCGGCGATCTTGTGCGTGCTCCTGCTGACTCGGCCTCCGCCACGACGGGCGGAGCCCGCCTGATGCACCAGGTCAGCGGCCGCGTGCTCGCGGTCTCGGTGCGGGCGGCGATGATCGCCGGCGGCTGGATCGGCTTTGGCCTGGGCCTGGTGACCGGATGCGTGCTCGGCGCCACGCTGGCCTGGTTCGCCGGCGCCATCTTGAGCTGGCAGCGCGACCTCAGCCTCACCCTCGGTGTGACCGAACAGCTCCTGCCGTTCGGCAGCCAGGTGCCGGTGCTGCAGCGCCTCCAGGCCGACTGGTTCGTCGTCGTTCCCTTCGTCGGGCTCCTGGTCGGACTCTTCGCTGCGCTGATTGGGGCATTGATCGGCGGTCTCGTGTCGGTCTCCTACAATCGTTCGCCCTACGGCGTGCAGGTGGTGGTCGAGGTGCCGGACCAGGCTCCCTAGCCAAGCCCGAACATCGGCAGGCAGGCTTCCAGTCCATGGACCTGGATGTCCTCGCGGCGGCTCCGCTCCCAGACCTGGCGGTGAAGGACCAGCCGAATGTGACGCACCGGACGCCCCCGCCGCGCCATCATCTCGTCGCCATTTTCGACGTATCCGAGGGCCCGCGAGACGGCGAGCGAAGCCGCATTATCCTCCCAGGCGCCGCTGGTCGCGCGCGCTGCGCCAAGCCCGGCGAAGGCCAGGTGAAGGACGGCCGCCCGCATCTCTCTCCCAATGCCGCGTCCCTGGTAGGACCGGCCGAGCCAGGAACCGCTTCCAACCTCCCGCGTCACGGCGAAATCGCTCGCCAACAGATTCTGGACGCCAACCACGTTGTCACCTTCCCTGACCATCAGCGTCAGCATCCACCTGGTCGGCTGCCACGAGGCCCGGAGTCCCCACCAGAACTGGAGCGAATTCCGAGGCCGAGCCTCCGGCGGGTCATCGGTCCAGGGAATGACGAAGGGCATCTCGGCCGGATCGTGAATCCCGCGGCTTGCGACCGCACTCAGCGCATCGGTTGGATAACTCAGCTCAAGACGCGGCGTCTCGATACGTAGCCCAAAGAGCGGCCAATCTCGCTCGAGCGTCATCGGGCCATATCTTCGCATCAGGCCGCCGCCGTTTTATTGAGCGGTCGAGGCGGCAGGCTGCGCGTGCAGTTCGAAGACCGGATGGCGTTGGGCGGCGCCGTCCGGATCCGTAAAGATCTCGCGCGCGCCCAGAACCGAACCCAGCACCCAGCGGCCCAGGGGAACGCGGCTCACATACGGCGTCAGAGTGTCGCGGTAAAACGCCGCCGTCTCGGCAGCCGACAATTCGACCGCGGTGACCGGCTGCGATCGCCGCTTGCTGGTGACCGTGGCCTGGCCGGCGGCGCGAAGGTTGCGCACCCAGTTCACGTCGCCAAAGGTACCGATGACCCAGCGCCGGCCGCCGATTTCCACGAGGGCCACCGGCGTGGTGCGCGGCTGACCCGTCTTGCGGCCACGGACGGTGAGCAGCGCATTGGGGCCGAGCGCGATGCCGGCCCCCAGCATTCGGCGAGCGATCGGATTGAAGATCGGAACCAGGAAGGGGACGCGGGTCGAGCGAGCCGGTGTCGTCATAGCGGTGCCTCCGAAGGTTCAATCAGATGATGGAAGCGATCGTATCGCATTCGATCAATCACTTGCTTGAACGAGATCTGGTTCGAGTCGGCGGCGTGAAATGTAGCCATCGTTCCAGCTGGCGGAACGCCTGGTCCATGCGGGCGGCCGACGACACGGTGGGCAACGTCATGGCCGTGAGCGTCGCCATGATCAACGCGGCTGCTTCGTCACTGTCGAGCTCGGGGGCCAGCTGTCCGTTGCGGGCTGCCCGGCGCAGCAGCCCGCGGAGCGTACGGTGCCAGGCGTTGTTGGTTTCCCGCATGATCCGGGCGAGCGACGCATCACGCGCCGAGCGCAGGGCCAGCTCGCCCATGACGGCCCCCACCTCTGGTTCCCGGCGTAGCAGCGCCCGGACCGCCCGCAGGTGATTTCGAAGCTGGTCGGCCGACGACCCATGCGGCGCCAACGTGGAACGGAAGCGCTCCATGGCGTGGGCGATGACGCCACGGATCAGGACTTCCTTGGTCGGGAAGTAATAGTGCAGCGTGGCGATGTTGAGCCCCACCTCGGCCGCCACCTCGCGGGTCCGCAGCCCCTCGAAACCGCGCGACGCGATCTCGTTGAAGGCAGCGAGCACCAGCGCCTGGCGGCGGTCTGGTTTATGCGAGATGGTGGTGGGCGCGCCGGCGGCCGGGCTCATGGACTCAATTAAACACTTGATTGAGAGCCGGCAGTCGCCACCCTCGGAGGCCTCGCGTTAGCGGCGTTCCACCCGTCTGGACCCCCGCCCAGGATGCCAGGACTCAACCACGAGTTGGTCACCGGCCTCGTTCAGGTGCGTGAACACCACCTCGGTGATGTCGACGCGGAATCGCTGGGCGCCCTCGACGGCCGCGCCCGGGAAGTCGGCCTCCACCGCACGGCCGCCGATCTTCGCCTCTCCCCGCCAGGCGCCGGGACGGCCCTCGGGCGGATCCTCTGTCGGGCTGTGGAGCGCCAGACGGGGATCACGCAGGAGGTCGCCAAGCTTGACCGAATCCGGCATCATGCCCAGGAAGATCTCGCCCTCGGCGAACTCCACCTCCACGCCGCTGATCCGCGGCGACCCGTCGCGGCGCAATGTCGCCAGCGTTGCGTGCTTGCGGATGGCGAAGCGTTCCCGAACACGAGCCGCGAGCGCCGGCACGCCGGTCACGACGTCGGCCCAGCTCGTCATCGTCCCGTCCTCGCTCGACGCGGCTCGCTACTCGGCACCGAACCACTGTCGCCGCATGGGAAAGAGATAGCGGTCGGTCAGGAAATTCAGCAGCCGGCGGGCCGCCGCGAACCGCTCACTGACATCAGCGAGCACGCTCGTCCCGCTGCCGCGATCGGCGGCGCGATGCGCGATCCGGTAGGCCCGCCGTCCGAGCTGCTCCAGCAGCCAGATTCCGTCGCGACGCTCACTGCGCTCCCGATCCGGCGCCCCGCCGAGCGCGAGCTCGAGGCGACGGCGCTCCCGTTCGGCGATCAGCCGCTCGCCGGCGTAGTCGGGAAAGATGCCGCTCAAAAAGAGCGAGAGGTCGCCCAGCCGGCGGTAGACGGAGGGACGATCCGCCTCGGAGACCTGCTCCGCCAGCTCGACCAGGCGCAGCGGGTCCAGCTCGCTGAAGCGCCGGCGTCGCCAGCCGCGACTGGTCTTGATCCACGTGCTCCCGCTGGCGACCCTCGTGTAAGAGGCGAGGAGCTCAGCCAGGAAGAAGCGGCGCAGCGGATGGGCGCCAAATTCCCGCACGCCGCCAACGTCAAAGACGGGCACCCGCTGCCGCGGCCCGACCCATTCCTCCAGGAACGACGCTTGACGAAGGTCACGAGCGGCGCGATGAACCAGCACCGCGAAAAGGAGAAAGGGCGACCCTTGAAGCAACGGATCCCTCCCGGGTGTGGCGAACAGCCTGCGGAAGAGCGCCGGGCTGTCGAGCAGCGCCTCGATCCGCTCCGGATCCCGCGGCCGAGCACCAATCGGGTCGTCGGCAGCCGCCAGCACGGCGAGATCGGCGTCGGAAAGATGTTCGAGGTAGAGCCGCCCGACCACGACCTCATATTAGGAAGGCGGCTTAGACTTAGCGCAATGCGCCGGCCGGACGATGGGTGTCCCTACAAAAAACCGTTCCCGGCGGACTTCGAGGATTGTCCCGCCTACCAGGCTCGCCAGTTCATCCCGCTCGATACCCACTATCAGCCGCTCGAGCCCGTGCTGACCTGCCGGCATCTGGAAACGCGGGCGCTTGCGGAGCGGCACCGCTGGTACGCGGCCTGCGCCCTCGGTGATGCCGAAGCGCGTCGGCGCTGGGCGCGCGAGGTCGGGGTGGGGCGCCTGCAGCGGATCCGGGCGGTGCAGCGCGAGCTCGGCGCCGCGATCGCTCCGTACAGCGCCCGCCTGTGGGAGCTGAAGGGTCAGCAGCTGCGGGCGTCTCGCGACGGCCGGGACACCGAGCCGGCGACCAGCGAGCTTCGCCAGCTGGCGAATCGGATGATCGAGGCTCTATCGAACTTCTTGGACGAACACGACCCGGCATTGGCGGAGATCGACATGCCGGTCGACGCCACCCTGCAATTGATGCGGGCGGCCCTGGATCGATTCGTCGAGACCCAGTTTGCGGCCGAGGTCAGCTTCGAGGTGCCGGACGACCTGCTGCAGCGGTTTCCGGAGCCGGTACAGATCTTCTTCCGGCCGGCGGTTCCGCAGCGGCTCGGAGTAACCCGCTAGCTTCGGCCCTCGCCCGCCTCGGCCTTGCGCGCGAGGCCCGCAAGCAACGCCGGGAAGGTATCCGCAATCTGCTTGCCCATCATGCCGCCAACCAGTCCACCGAGTGGGCCTCCCACCTGGATACCCTGGCTGATGGTGGTCTTGCCAGTTGGTCCGGCGGCGACCTGGCACTCGAAGGCAAACCGCGTCAACGGGATGACGGTCGTCTCAAGCCGGAAGGATCGCCCGGGGACCACCTCGGTCAGTTGAATCTGGCGCGTGCCTTGCTTGGTCTTCATCGTCCCCGTGGTGCCGGCGGCGAACGGTCCGTCGAGCGTCATCGACTGGACATCGGGATTCCACTCCTGCCACGTGGGGGTGTCCGACCAGATCTTCCACACGGCCTGCGGGCTCGCCGTCGTTTCGACGGAGCGCTCGTTGATCGCCATCCTCATCCTCCTCGATCCTGGCGTTGCGCCGGGCGTCCCCGGTTGAGCAGAGCGTACACCACGCCCGCGACGAGAAAGCCAATGAAGTAACCGAAATCCGCGCCGCTGAACCAGGACGCCAACGGACCGGTGTAGAACTTCTCGGACATGAAGGGAATGGAGACGACCAGGCCGATGACGAAGGCGATCGGGCCGTTCCAGTTCCAGGGTGGCGCCCCGCTGAAGGCCATCGGTTCGCGGTGCCGGAAGACGTAGAAGTCGAGCAGGACAATCGCGAGCCAGGGCATGATCCAGTAGTCGAGTACGACCAGGAAGTTGATGTAGTTATCGGTGAAGTTCCGGTAGCCGATCAGGGCGAGGATGAAACCGAGCGCGCCGCCCAGGATGGCCAGCTGCCACCGTGGCAACCGGACGTCGAGCACCTTCGCCGACATGCTGTTGGAGTAGAGGTTGAGGACGTTCGCGGTCGTCGCCCCGAGGATGACGGCGACCACCGCGAAGGCGCCGAAGCCGCCCATCGCTGTCTTCAACGCCGCGATCGAGCTGGCGGCACCAGGGGCCAGGATGGCCACCAGCATCCCGATGACCTCGGTGAGGAAGGAGGCAACCGCCGCGCCGACGAAGACATAGATCGCGATGTAAGACCGTGACGTAATCTCGGGAAGGTAGCGCGAGTAGTCGGACGCGTACGGCGACCAGCTCATGATGTACGAGAAGGAGATGGCGAGCACGATGGCGAAGAGCGCCAGCGTGCCGCCTACCGGCTTCGGATGCCAGGCGGCGATCGTGGAGCCGTGGGTCAGGGCGATCACCGTGGCGATGGCGAAGAGCAGGCCGAGGATCAGCGCCATGTAGCGCTCGAAGGCCTGGATCAGGTTGTGGCCGTAGATCACGAGCAACGACTGGAGGACGACGAGGATCGCCGCCGCCACCGGGAAGGGCAGGCCGGGTAAGAGCAGCTGGATCGCGAAGCTGCCGAGGATGGTATTCACCGTGAACCACCCGGCGGTGCTCAGCCAGTTCAGGGCGGCCGGGATGTAGCCGCCCACCCGGCCGAAGGCGCGGCGACCTATGAACATCTGCGGATAGCCGGCAGCCGGTCCCATCGCGGCGGACCAGGCCAGGACCAGGCCGCCGAGGATGTTGCCCAGCGCCAGCGCGAGGATGGCCGGGCCGAGCGATAAGCCGAGCGCTACCGGGACAAAGCCGATCGCGTAGTCGGCGATGGTCAGGTTGGCGGCCAGCCAGAGCCAGAGCAGCTGGCGGCTGTGGCCATGCCGCTCCGCGAACGGGATGTGTTCGATGGAATAGGGCTCGGGAATCGCGACCCGATTCCCATAGCGCGCGGACTCAGCCACCAGCTAACAGCCTAGCAAGACAGTCGGGGCCACTTGCGTGTATGTCGATTTGCCGGCATTGTCGTTCGTCGTACTGTACAAAGCGGCAAGGGCCGCGGAACTTCAAGGAGGAGCGACGCATGAAATACGTACTGTTGTTCGGCGATACCAAGGACCGGGCGAAGCAGTGGGAAGCGATGCCCGAGGCCCAGCGGCAGGCGGCCTACGGCCAGATCAACCAGTGGTTTGGGAAATACGCCAGCAAGATCACCGGCGGCCACGAGCTGCAGCCGGAGCACACCGCGACCACCGTCAAGTTCAACAACGGCAAACCGGTGGTTACGGACGGCCCCTTCATCGAGGGCAAGGAGTCGATTGGCGGCTATGCCGAAGTCACCGTGGCTGACCTGGATGAGGCGATCGAGATGGCGAAGGGCTGGCCGACCGGCGGCCCCGTCGAAGTCCGTCCGGTGATCGACCGGGGCGAGCCGCACCGATAGACGAAAACCGGTCCGCAACCGACGCCGCGCTGACCGCCGCGTTCCGAGAGGAGGCCGGCCGGTTGACCGCGGCGTTGGTCCGGACGCTGGGCGACTTCGACCTGGCCGAAGAGCTGGTGCAGGAGGCGCTGCTCGAGGCGATCGAGCACTGGCCCAGGGAAGGCATTCCGGCGAAGCCCGGCGCCTGGCTGCTGACGACCGCCCGGCGCAAAGCCGTCGACCAGTTACGGCGTCAGGCTCGCTTCCGCGACAAGCTCGCTGAACTCGAAGGAGCACTGATGAGAGATGACACGGCGGAGGGCGACGACCGGCTTCGCCTGATCTTTACCTGCTGCCACCCGGCGCTATCCCGGGAGGCCCAGGTGGCGCTCACCCTGCGGGCGGTGGCCGGTCTGACCACCGTTGAGATCGCACGCGCCTTCATCACGAGTGAGGCGACCATCGCCCAGCGCATCGTGCGGGCAAAGCGCAAGATCGTGGAGGCGAACATTCCGTACCGCGTCCCTGCCGAGCGGGAGATGGGCGAACGCCTCGAGGAAGTCCTGGCAGTGCTCTACCTGATGTTCAACGAGGGCTATCTCGCGACCGCAGGAGAGCGGGCATCGCGGCGGGACCTCGCCGAAGACGCGGCCTGGCTCGCCGGGCTGATGGTGCGGCTGATGCCAGAGGAGCCCGAAGCCCTCGGCCTGCTCGCGCTGATGCGACTGCACCTCGCCCGCGCCAATGCTCGGTTCGACAACGCCGGCAACCTCGTCCTTTTGCAGGACCAGGACCGTGGCCGCTGGGACCAGGAACGCATCGCCTCGGCGATGGTCCTCTTGCAACGAGCGGCGACCCTGCACCGGTCAGGGCCCTACCAGCTCCAGGCCGCGATCGCGGCCTGCCATGCCGAGGCTCGGACGTGGCGCGAGACGGACTGGCGGCAGATCATCGAGCTCTACGACGCGCTGTTCGAACTCTCGGCGTCGCCGGTGGTCCAGCTGAATCGCGCCATCGCGCGACGCTACGTCGACGGAGCCCAAGCAGCGCTATCGGATGTTGATGGGCTGGCCGCCGCGCTCGACGACTATTACCTGTTCCATGCGACTCGCGCCGAGCTGCTGCGCGATCTGGGACGTGAGCCCGAAGCTCGAGCCGCATTGATCCGAGCGTTGGAGCTGACGGCCAATCCGGCTGAGCGCGCCCTGCTGCGGAAACGGCTCTCCTGATCGGCGGGACCGGCTCCATACCGTCGTCATTCTCCGGGCTCGCTCGCTCGCTGGTAGCGCGTCCGATTTGGCCCGGTGCGTAACGCTGACCTAGGATGGAGGCTGCACGCCGATGGCCAAGCGAGAAGCGGGCTATTCACTGAGGAGTCCCCGAGGCCGCACCCACGGCCTGGCGGCGCAGGCCATCGACCAGATCGAAGACGGCATCTACCTCGTCGTGGCGACCTTGCTCGTCGTGGCGGGGCTCTTCGCGCTGTGGAGCGCGGTTACGACCCTGGTCAGCGACGTCCGGCAGCTCGACGCGGTCAGGAACCCCACAGATCCTCTCACGGTCGTCACCGATGTCCTGGACAAGGGCCTGATCCTCTTCATCATCGCGGAGCTGCTCCATACCGTACGGGTCACGATCCAGGAACGCACGCTCGTCGTCGAACCGTTTCTAATCGTTGCGCTGATTGCCGGCGTCCGCCGTCTGTTGCTGGTTACGGCACAGCTGGCGGCGAGCAAGACCCTGTTCAGTTGGGGACAGCAAGGCATCGAGATGACGGTCTTGCTTGCCTTGATCCTCGGCATAACTGTTGCCCTCGTGCTCTGGCACCGATTCCATATCCAGCCCGGTGCCGGCAAGGCACCGGTCGAACGGTCAGGGTGAGCCAGGGCAGCAGCCAGCCACGCGAAGTCATCGGTCCACGCCAGGTTCGCAGCCGGCCCAAGTAAGGTAATCGCTGTGCGCAGTCTGATGAACCTTGGCCTGGGATGCAGCGGCTGTGTCACGCTGCTCGGCATCCTCTTGAGTCTTACGATCGTCGGGATCCACCTCGGCTTTCCGCTGGTGGTGATCGGCGTGCTCGGGCTGATCGGCTTCGGCGTCGGCCGGGCCGTGTTTCGCGAACCGCCAACATACTGACCGGGCCGAGGCCCCCACCCGACCCTCCCCACGCGGGAAATCCCGCGACCCTGACAACGGAAGGCGGGGGGAGGCAAAAACCCGATTCTCAGCGCGGTTTCAGCCGGTCGCAATGGGCGCGCCGTACGCTCGAGGTCAGGCATGAACTCCACTAGAAGCCGACTGGCGGCGTTGATCATGAGTCTCCCGCTGCTGGCGGCCTGCAGTTCGGGTGCCGGGACGAGCCTGGAGGTCCCAGTATCATCGCCCGAAGCGTCCGCGCCGGCGAGCCCAGGTCCAGCCGCTGTCCAGCGCGGTGTCGTCTACTGCACGGATGCTGGGGTGGCGCTCACCATGGACATTTACCACCCGAGCCAGGCGGGAAGGACGCCAACGCCGCCGTCCTTTACGTCCATGGTGGTGGATGGGAACACGGCGATTCGTCGCTCGGCGGCGTCAATGCGTTGATCGCCCGGACGCTGACCCAACGTGGGATCCTGGTTGCCGCCGTGAATTACCGGCTGGCGCCGCAGTACCCCTGGCCAGCCCAGATCGATGACGTCAAGTGCGCGGTCCGTTACCTCCGCGCCAGCGCGCAGCAATACGGGATCGATCCCTCCGAGATCGGGGCCTGGGGTGGTAGCGCCGGCGGACACCTCGTCAGCATGCTTGGAACGGCCGGTCCCACCGCCGGTTTCGACACGGGTCAGTACCTACAGCGATCGAGCAGCTTGCAGGCGGTGGTCGACATGTTCGGGCCAGCCGACCTCACCGCAGGCGGCTGGGGACCGCAGGCCACCTCGGTGGTGCAGCAGGTCTTCGGTCTGACGCCGGGCCAGGATAACAGCGCTCTGGCGCACGCCAGTCCGGTGACGTACATCCAGCCAAACGATCCGCCTTTCGTCATCTTCCACGGAACCGCGGACACGGTCGTACCGCCATCGCAATCCCAGGAGCTTGCGACGCGGCTGCAGGCTGCCGGCGTTCCGGTGACGCTGGTCATGGTGCAGAACGCCGGTCACGGCTTTGCGCCAATCGGCGGACCGATCAGCCCCACCCTTCAGGAGATCACCCGGACAACCGCCGATTTCTTCACTCAGCACCTGAAAAGATAGGGCGATGCAGGCGACCGGCGCGTGAGCCGTCAGGACGTTCGCTATCCGCCGATCGGCGACTACGGGATGATTGGCGACCTGCGATCCGCCGCGCTGGTCAGCAAGCAAGGGTCCATCGACTGGATGTGCCTGCCGCGCTTCGACAGTCCCTGGATTTTCGGCCGGCTGCTGGACTGGGACAAAGGCGGCTACCTCCAGCTCTGTCCGCCTGGCGATGCGCTCGCCTTCCGGCAGTACCGGCGCGACTCGAATGTCATCCAGACGGTTTGGAGTAGCGATCATGCTCGAATGCGGGTCGTCGACTATATGCCGATCGCCCTAAAACACAAGAAGCTGAAACCGCCGGACTCGCTGCGCCTGATCCGGATGCTGCAGCCGGTCGCTGGCTCGACTGATTGGCGGTTGACCTTCAAACCGCGGTTCGATTACGGTCGCCAGGTGCCGTCGCTAACGCCGGTCCGCCAGGGAATGCTGGTGGCTCGCGACACTGGCGGAAGCGTCTTCCTGCAGTATCCGGACGAGGCGGCGGTCGAGGTCGCCGACGGCCAGGCCATCATCACCGGCCGAGTGATGCCCGGCCACCGCGCCGTCATCGTCCTTCATTACGTCGAGGCGGGCCGCGTGCCGGTCGCGGTCACGGTCGACCAGGCGCACGACTTTCTCCACCAGACCGACGACCACTGGGTGGCCTGGCTTCGCTCCTCGACCTACCGCGGGCGCTTCGATGAGCCGTTGCATCGATCGGCGCTGGCGCTGAAGCTGATGCAATACCTACCGACCGGGGCCTTCGTCGCGGCACCGACCACTTCGCTGCCCGAAAGCCCGGGTGGGTCCCTGAACTGGGACTATCGGTACACCTGGATCCGCGACACCTCAGACCTCGTCAACGCGCTCCACCAGATGGGGTTCGCAGATGAGGCCGATAACTTTTTGCGTTGGGTGCGTCTGGCGCATGATCGTCACCCGGAGCATTTCCAGATCATGTACACGGTCGACGGCGACGACCGCCTGCCGGAGTACCTGATCGACGAGCTCGAGGGCTACCGCGGATCGAGGCCGGTCCGAATTGGCAACGCCGCCGTCGACCAGGTCCAGCTCGACCTGTATGGCGAGGTCATGCAGACTGCCTACACGGCCTGGCAGCTAAGAAAGCACCTGCCCCGGGCGCGGCGCAAGATCCTGCTGCAGGTGGTCGACTTCATCTTGAGCTCCTGGCAAATGGAGGATTCCGGTATCTGGGAGTCCCGGCACCGATCGCGCCGCTACCTCTACTCCCAGGTGATGCTCTGGGTCGGGCTCGACCGTGCGTTGAAGCTCGATCCGGCCCTCCGCATGGGAAAAGTCCGGAGGGCGGCCGTCAGGCGAACCCGCGGCACCATCAAGCGCCAGGTACTGGGACTCGGCTACGACCGCGAGATCGGGGCCTTCACCCAGGCGCTTGGGTACAAGGACCTCGATGCCACGGCGCTCGCGGTCTCGATGTACGAAATGCTCCCCGCCACCGACCCGCGCGTCGTATCGACCGTCAGGGTGCTGCAGGAGAAGCTGAGCAACAATGGTTTTCTCTACCGATACGTCCCTGAGGACTCGGAGTTCGGTGAACCTGAAGGTGTCTTCACCATCTGCACCCTGTGGCTCGTCAACGTGCTGGCCCAGATGGGCCGGCAGGCAGAAGCCGAAGAGCTCTTCAGCCGCGTGACCGAGACCGCGAACGACCTCGGCCTGTTCGCAGAGGAATTCGATCCAAAAACCGGCGAGCTCCTGGGAAACTTTCCACAAGCCCTGACGCACCTGGGTGTGATCAACGCCGTCTTCAACCTCGAGGGGCGGCCGTCAGGCAAAGGGCGCCGTTCGGGCCGCGGGAGCGGCGGATAGAATCGACTCGCTGCGGAGCGGTCGCCTAGTCTGGTCGAGGGCGCGGCACTGGAAATGCCGTAACCGGCGTACCCGGTTCGCGAGTTCGAATCTCGCCCGCTCCGCCACCACGTCTGGTAGGGCTCAACCGGTTGTCCCCCTGCGCGTCGCGCTCATGGGAATCCGCCGACCGCTAGCTTCAGATGACGGTCCACGACGACAGCGACCACTTGGTAGGGCCCCCGGGCACCGGTTCGCTGCCCATAAAGGCAGCGATGGAACCCCGATAGGCTGCCCTCGGGCGACTTGTCGCCGCCGACGTATGCCGCGAAGCTTTAGCTCGATGATCCAACGTGGGTGCGTGTCCGCACGCCCAATGCCGTGAAGACCGCATCCGGCCGTCGCCGTCAGGACAGCCCAACCCGCGCCCAATCCAATACTGCACCCCAGCGGGCACGCGCCCAGCCGGCCGCAAGCTGGGAGGGACCGGGCGGAATGCTGGATCCGCGGATGCTCCTGCAGCTCCAGCGGACAGCGGGCAACGCGAGCGTGGCGGCCCTGTTCGCCCAGTCGGTACAGCGGGACGCTGCGTCTGCAGAGGCCGTTGCCGACCCGGCCAAGGGCGAATGGGACGCCCACAAGAAAATCCACCACCATTTCGATGGCGGCTACGCCACCTATGTCGAGATGCGGCCGGCGTACATTGGCGCCGGGATCCCGAACCCTGCGAAATGGCTTGACGAAACGGTCGCCAACAACGAAGTCACGTTCTTTGGGCACCCCACGCCCGGACATCCAGACTTGCAGCCACCGCTCACGTCGGCCCAGGGAAAATTGAAGACCGCGCCGGCTATCAAATCTTTCTGGAGCTTCGTGCCGCGACCGATCAGAGGCTCAACGAAGATCAGCAACCACGCTCTGGGCCGTGCGGTCGATATCAATCCCTCGACGAACCCGCGAATCATCGACAAGACCACGATCCGCGTGGTCAAGGCGGTCACCGGCGTCGACATGGGAAAGACCCAGGAAGAAGACGCGATGCGGAAAGCCAGCGAAGACTTCAAGGCGAAGTTCGACGACAGCTTTATCACGGCCCAGCTCGATGAGATCAAGTCGCTTCGTCAGCAGCGGTCGGACCTGCAAGCTAAGGAAAAGCCGGATGCGGCCGCGATCAAGAAATTGAGCGGCAAGATCAAGAAGGCCGAGAGCCTGGTCGCCGACCTTCGCAGCTTGGCGAAGAAGGGCTTCCTGGATCTCCCGCATGATTTCATCGAGGCGCTGAAAAGCTCGGGGCTGCAGTGGGGAGGCGACTACAAGTCGAGCAAGGACTTCATGCACTTCGAGCTCGGACCCATGGCGGGTGCGGGCGGGGGAGCGGCGGCATCGAAGGCCGCGCCGGCCCAGGCGCCCGCCAAGGCACCCGCGGCCACTCCTCCGACAGCCGTCCCGTCGCAGGCGCCGACCAAGGCACCGGCAACTGCCCCAGGAGCCGCGCCCAAAACGGTGCCGGCGTCTCAATCGGCAACCAAACCCGCCGGCGTAGCAGCGGCAAAGCTGGTCGAGGCCTCGGTCCCAACGGAGCAAGGCACTGTTCGCCGGCTAACGGTTGACGGGTTAACTCAAGGCTACAAGCCAGCGGCGAAAGTACCTCCAGGCGAGCCCACGCCCGGGGAGGCGGTCGTCCTGATTCCGCCGAGCCTTGCCGGCGATACCGGTCCGGTGGAAGTGCTGGTCCACTTACACGGGCACGGCATCGGATTCAGGACACAAACCGCCGAACTCTTGAAGCAGGTGCGCCATGCGGGGACCAAGGTCGGCGAGGTCAGGGACGTCGCCATCGACCAGACTGAAGCGCAACTGGCGGCCAGCGGACGCCGCATGGTCGGGGTCCTGCCCCAGGGTGGCACCCACTCGGAGTTCGGCCACAACTTCGATCCCAAGAGCTATTCCCAGGACGTCTTCACCCGGCTGGTCGCTCTCGGTTTCTGGAAACAGGCTCCTGAGATACAGGGTGTGGTGCTTAGCGGGCACAGCGGCGCCGGGGCGACATTCGCCAAGATGATGGGCGGCAAGTCCGCTCGGCCCGAATATCTACGCGAGGTCGTCATGTTCGACTCCATCAATGGATCGAACGAGCTTGAGGCCATCTCCGGTTGGTTGGTGCGCCAGCTCGGATCGGAGCTCAAGGCGCTGACGGGGGTAGCTTCAGCGCAACGGCGGCAGGAGTATGTCGCGACCAGCTTTCGCTTTAGAGGCTATTTTTCCCATCCCTCCTGGGCCACAACCGATAGGAAAAAGAAAAGCTACTGGATCTATCTCGACATGTACCGCCAGCTCGAGGCCCGGCTCAACAAGTGGTTTGCAGATCATGACGAAGAACTGCAAAGCCTCGGGGTTGCCGGCCAACTGCGGCAGAACTATCTCCCGATCATCGACGCCGGGCCGGTTCAGCACGAGCGGATCATGGGCGAGAAGAGCCGGTTCGCCGAGGCGCTCTCGGCGTTGGGGCCCGCGGCGCTGATCTCACCGGCGAAGGCCAAGGCCGCCGCAGCTGCGCCAGAGCCGCCCCATGCTCGGGACAAGACACCCGCAGTCGCCCCGGATCAGAAGGCGGCTGCCGCTCAGGTTAAGAGACCGGCTCCATCTCCCGGGAAAACCGAGGCCGCAACCCCAGCTGGCGCTACTACGCCAGGCGCTGCGGGCGCGAAATGGAGCGGAACTACTGAGCAGAAGGAGTTCCTGGAGAAGGTTCTCAAAGCGCACATCGCGCTTAGTTCGAGCCGGGCCAAGCATGTGCTGCCAGATCTCTCCGGCGATGAGCTTGAATCCGTTGCCGGCACGGGCGTGGATATGAAGAAGGGAGCCGGAGCGGCGGCCGGGGACCTGATCGCCGCCGCCAACAGCGCCCTCAAGGCGGCCCAGGAGGCGGGCGACGCTGACGCCAAGCTGACGACCAGAATCAGCGCTACGAGCGGGTATCGCGGACGTTCGCATCAGGAAGAGCTCTGGCGAGGCTATTTCCCGGGCTATTACGACGACACCAAGGCGCTTCGGGCGAAGGTTGGAAAGAAAAAAGGTGGCGGCGAGCATGGCGACGGCGCCGTGCTTGCGATGCGTGATGAAGTCCGGCAGTGGATCGCCGCGCCGGGGTTCAGCAACCATCAGGCGGGAATTGCTATCGACCTCAAGCAAATCCGCATGCGCGGGCAAGACATTCACAACACCAAGAAGAAAGATGAGCTCGACAAGTGGCATGCTTCGTGGTTGTGGCAATGGCTCGACGACTCTGGAGAGGGTCAAGCAAAGGCGCATACCTTCGGGCCATACAAGAAAGAGCCGTGGCACTGGGAATATCAGAGCTCAGGACGCTAGCCGTCGAGCGCTACGACCAGCCGGCTGGGGGAACTCTTGGGCGAGAGCGCACTGATTGCGAAGGGTTCCCAACTGCGGCATGCGATTTCGACAACGTCTGAAGCGTGAATCCAGCGAATGCCGCCGTTCTTCCTCCTTCGTGAATCGCGGCTGCTCCGGCTCGTCGTCTGGAAACAAGGTACGATCCCGCGTTGGCAGTGGCAGGGGCAAAATCTTGGCGCTCATCTGCCCCCGGCCAGGGCGAAGGTCTGATCGAAGAGTCCTTAGTCCCCCAGTGACTTGCCGTTCGCACTCAGTTACCCGCTGCGGATATTGCTGAAATCTCGCCGCATCCGCGCTACGCTATGGGTCTTCCATCGCGCAGGCAGGTTGCCGGCCTCGATGTTGCGTTCGAAGTCAAGAAGAGGATGTCATTGGAGATGACCATCAAACACAACGCAAGGGCAGCAGTCACGGTCGTGCAATCCGGATTGCCTGCAGCCGCGAAACAATCACCCGGGTTTCGGCTGCGTCAGTGACCGCTTCCCAGCGGAGGAATCCGGATGGGGATTAATCGGAGCCCCACGAGTTCAGAGGCTGCAACGCCGGCTGGGGCGGACGCAGCGGCTCTGCGGCCTTCGCCCCTCGGGCCGAGTGAGCGGTCGCGCAGAGTTGAGTCTCAGCGGGCTCGCGTGGCAGGGGACAATGCTGGTCCGCCGGTGTCGGCGGCCGCATCGGCTCCAGATCGCCTTACCGAGCGGACGGGATGGCCGGCTCGGCTCTTGGAGCTGGTACGCGGACCCTTGCTCGCAACTGCCGCCGTGGCCGCGCAATACCTTCTGGCGCAAACGCCATCCCCCATTCACGACTTTGTGCCCATCTACCTTCTAGTCGTCGTCCTGGTCGCGGTGGTCGACGGCCGTCGGTCCGCGCTGGTAAGCGGAATCATCATGATGGCTTATAGCGCCTATTTCTACTCCAACTCTGGCGCTCTTTTCACCTACACGACCGAGAACCTTCTGCGCCTCATGATGGTGGTCGCAGTCATCCTGGCGATCGCCCTGCTTGTCGGTACCCTGAGGGAGAAGATCGACCTGCTGCGCACCGAGTTGCAAGCCGGCCGGACACGGGTAGCCGAAACGCTGAATTCTAAGCGCGAATTCATGAATGATGCCGCCCATGAGCTGAGGACTCCCTTGACGGTCATCTCAGGTTACGTCTCGATGCTCCAGGACGGAACCTTCGGAGCATTGCCGGCGCGCTGGCGGGATGCGATGTATGTCATCGAGCGTAAGACTCGCGAGCTGGGTGCGCTGGTGGAGGAGATGCTTCTTTCCGCGCGAATCCAGACGGGTGCGCTGCCGACTGCTACCATGCCGCTTGACCTGCGGGAGGCGGTGCGACAAGCAGTCGAGCGAGCTGAACCGAGCGTCACCCTGGAGCAAGCGACGCTCTCCTACGAGTTGCCCGCCGAAGAGGTGCTGGCGGAAGTGGACCCCGATCACCTCGGCCGCATACTCGACAATCTGATCAACAATGCGCTTACGTATAGCGATACGAGGCCCTGGGTCAAGATCACTGTCAGCGGCGGAAGCGAAGCCCGAGTCTTAGTGAAGGATCGTGGCTGGGGCGTCCCCGAGGCGATGAAGCAGCGGATCTTCGAGCGTTTTGTCCGGTACCGGAGTCCGGCCCACAAACCCAAACGGGGAACAGGGCTGGGGCTGTCCATCAGCCGGGAGCTGGCTGATCGCTACGGGGGATCAGTAGATCTCGCGTGGACGGAGCCTGGGAAGGGAAGCGTCTTTGTTCTCCGCCTCCCTCGAGTTGCGGGCTGAACGGTAGACCTCGCCGCCGACTACCCGCCGCCCAAGTCGATAGGTTTTGGGGCTCACCATGGTCCAGGGCGCCCACGCGCCATTTCACCGTGACCCGGGGAAATGTGTGGCCAGGCGTGCCAATCGCCTGTTCAGATCAGCGGGCTGATGGCACGACCGCACGTCGTCGTGCGAACCAGAACGGGGCATTGAGCACAGTCAGAAAGACGATGGCCAGCAGCAGGCCGCTGGCAATGTACCATGGCCAGGGCCCCAAGACGTTGAGCAAGCTCCCGGCTGTGGGCTTCTCTCGCAGAAACATGTAGTTCCCACCGGTCAGGATATCGGCGAGGCCGGCGATCGCCGTGAAAACGATCGTCGCAAGGAAGACGCGAACCGGCGCCCCAGGCCGCGGCCAGATCCGGCGGCCCACCACGAGAAAGACGGCGGCCACCAGGACGCCGCCGTGGCCGATATAAAACCGAAAGTAGCCGGGATCTGGGAAATGCTGCTGAATATCTGGGGTCGCGAGCGCCTGGACGATCGCGCCCAGGCCCCAAAAGTAGGTGAGCTCGACCAGGAATGGCTTTGGCCACCAGAGCGCCGCGGCGCTCACGAATTCGGCCGCGCGCGAGAGATGGAGTGGCAGATCGTTACGGGGTGAATAGACGCCATGGATCGCCTGCCCGATCCAGTAGCTCGGCTCCGCCACTGCGATGAGGACGGCCAGCACGCGGGAGACCAGCGTGATCCAGCGTCCCGGGTACTTCCGGGCGGCCACGGTCAAGGCGATGGTGACGCCGACGACAACCGCGACGCCGCCGACGTGTTCGGCACTCAGGAAGCCCAACGACGCGCAGCCTACCGTACTTTGTAGGCCCTGACGCCGATGCGGGAGTCCCTCGCGCACCGGGCGCTTGCTGTCCAGCTCTAGGGCGGCAATATTCCAACTGCCCAGCGACGCAGGGAACACCTGAAGCACGATGCTCCTCTTCCGTTAGTGAGAAGGGATTCCTTGCCCATTGATGCCGGCGACAAGGCGGATCATCGTTTCGACGCTCGCGGTCACCACGGCGAGATTGGGGCTTGGATTTCCGACAAAAACGACCGATCTTCCTGGACGGATGCGGTATAAGCGTCGGCGTCCTAAGCGGCTGTCTCCGAAAGATCGGCGGGCCGCGCCGACGGTGCGTGATCGGACGCCTGCATCCCTCGGGCGATCAACCAGACCACGCCGAGAGCGATTAGCAAGTCACCCACACTGAGGACGGTTGGAAGGGGCCATGGCGGCGGTACAAGAAACTGATCGGTCAGCCAGCGTAGATGAGTATGGCTGTCGCTCAGCGACGAGTTGGAGGTCAGCCGGCCCGCCGCCAGGTCGCGAACATAGGTGGCTCCGCGGCTGCGGGCCAGCAGGTTGGCGTCAACCGGCATCCGGCCGCCGTTCGCGGCGATGGCGACCACGTTCCCGAGGCCGCCGGCCAGGACGCACGGTATACCCGGAACGGTCAGGTTGCGCGCCAGCCAGGCGAGCGAGAGAAGGCCAGAAAGCAAGTAGAGCACGGTGACCACCGGCCCCGGGATGGTCAGCCCGGTGAAGAGAACGACCTGAAGGGCAAGCGACAAAAGAATCAAGACATTCCATCGCAGCCGTAAGCGCGCCAACCGGTGTGGGCGCCCGCCCATGGCGAACCCAAGCGCCAGGCCAACGACGATCGCGCTAAGCAGCGACATCGGGCATCTTCGCGTTCGCAGTCGCGGCGCGTTGCGCGTCCGCGTCTTCGAGCAGGAGCTGGATGAACGTTGCGCCGACGATGGGATGCCACTGGGTACCAAGCCCCTGCTTAAGGATCTCGAGCGCCTTCGCCATCGGCATCGCCTTCCGATAGGGCCGGTCGGAGCGCATGGCATCGAAGGCGTCGGCGACGGCCACGATCGCCGCGCCGATCGGTAGCTGGGCCGCGCCGATGCCATCGGGATAGCCGGCCCCGTCGTAACGCTCATGGTGAGCGCGGACCAACCTGGCCACCGGCTCCAGGTTGGAGAACTGCCGGATGACGTCGTAGCCAACCGCGCAGTGCTGGCGCATGATCGCCATCTCCTCCTCGGTCAATTTGCCCGGTTTGAAGAGGATCGCGTCCCGCACGGCGATCTTGCCCAGGTCGTGCAGTTGACCGGCGACCGTGACCTGCCAGACCTCGTCGGGCGAGAGTCGGAGGCGCTCCGCGAGGCGTCGGGCGTAGCCCGAAACGGACTGCGTGTGATGATGCGTCAGCTCGTCACGGCGCTCGATCACGTCGGAGATCGCCGCAAGGGCTCGGACGCTGTCGTTGCGCAAGCGTTCGAACGCAAAGTAGGCCTGCCGAAGGATGGCCGTTGGAACGATGAAGAGCACCGACAGCCAGGGCGATTCGTCCCAGACAAAGTAGAAGATGAGGCCGAACAACTCGATCCCGATGAGCTCCAACACGATACCGGCATAGTTGCTGACATAGGCCACCTGGAATGGACGACCGTCGATCGATGCGAGCAGTACGGTCATCGGAACGGTGTCGGCAATGAAATAGACGATGAGCATCGCCAGGGTGGCCAGAACCGCATGGGCGGAGTCCTGCCAGCCGACCAGTTCGAGGACGGCGGAGCCGGCGACAACCGCGGTTGAAGCCAGAGCGACGTTCGTCAGTTGCTTGTACCAGGGTCGCCGCGTGACCAGCTGCCAGATCAGTGTCGAGACGATGGCGACGAACGCCGCGGTGCCCGGCTGGCCGCGGTAAATCATGATGGCGCCGATGAGAAAGACATTCGAGACGGTGATCTCATATCCCTGCTCGAAGCTGACCGGGAAAAGATCAGCGATCATCGTGAAGCCAATGAGAACCAGGGTGCCGACGGTGATGGACAGTGGCGCGCCGCGGGACAGGTGCCCGTCGAAGGCGTAGATGGCCCCGACGCCGCCTAGCAGCCAGATGCCCGCCAGGACTTGCTTCGACCGGAAGCTCAGGGCTTGGTACCCGCTCACGTTCGGTCGTGTAACGCGCGGGTCGCCGAAAATTTGGCCGGAAACGCCGGTCGGCCGACCCACTCCTGATCGGCCGACCGCCAAGTCTATGTGCGGAGACTTAGTGCCAGTGAGTGCCCGCTCCTAGCGTCAACAGAACGCCCGCGACCGAGGCGATGAAAAGCAGCCAGCGCATTTGTGCACCTCCTGCGGCCAGTATCGGGCGATCGCCTTGCGGATTGCCATGCGTGGCCCGGTCGTGACCTGGCTGTCGCGTTGTGTCGTACTACCGCGCCCGGAACCGCCTCATGGCGCCCCACCACCGCTGCTCCCGGCGCCGTACAGTGGAAACCGTGAGGTCGATCGGTGTGGGCCAGGAAGGGGTCCTTGAGCAGGTGGTCCGGCCTGAACACACCGCCGACCGGTTTCAGAATGCTGGTGTAACAGTTCTGGCCACGCCGGTTCTCTGTCACTGGTTCGAGTCCGCGGCGGTTCGTGCGATTGCACAACAGCTCGATCCCGGCGAAGCCACCCTTGGCACCCGCCTCAGCATCGAGCATCTCAAGGCCACGCCGTTGGGGATGCAGGTTCGGGTTAAGGCTCGCGTCATCGCTGCTGAGGGGCGCCGCGTCAATTTCGAGGTCTCGGCCTTCGACGACGTGGAGCTAGTCGCCCGCGGCACGCATCAGCGCGTTGTGGTCGACCTCGAGCGATTCCTGGCCGGGGTGGAAGCGAAGAGCGCGTCGCGGAGCTGAACCCGGCTGCTAGCCTACGTGCCGAGCCGTTGCGCGGTGGCGCGCGCGCTTTAAAGGAGGGCCGAATGTCGACTGATGACCTCGTAGTGAACCGGGTTCGCTCGTCCAGCACTGTGACGCCGGGCCGCTCGATCAACCAGGTACGGGACCGGCAGTTTGTGATCGATGAGCCGACCCACCTCGGCGGCCCCGGCGAGGAGATCACCCCAGCCGACGCATTCCTCGCGGGGGTCTCGGCCTGTGGGGTGCTGCTGGTGCAGGGCCGGGCGCGGGACTCCGGAGTCCGCCTCGATCAGATCGAGGTCAACATCGAGGCGGTCCGCCACCGCCGCGACACATCGGTCTTTCGGCGGATCGACATGCTATTCCGACTTTCCGGTCCCAGCCGGACGGAGGCGATCGATCTCGTTGAGCATTACAAGCAGCATTGACCACTCTACAAAGCGGTCGCGGTCGCGACCACGGTGCAGGTGACAGTCGAAGCGGGCCCGTAGGACACGTAGAGGATGCCGGCTACCTGCGCGCCAGGCTGCTGGCGACTAGCCCGCCGGCGCAGGCCAGCGTCAGGGCGCGGGGTGACAATCGAGGCATGCGTCCTTCCTCCTCGGCCGGCCGCGGGCCGGTCCATTCCTCGTCGATGTCTGCGGCCTGCCTTGCCGTATTGGCGGCAGGTTATGCGCCGATCGCGGCGCGATCGAGGGTTGGAGGCGGAGCGGCAATCGTTGATCGCGTGCGCGTTTGAGGCACCCGTATAGAGAGGTATAGATCCGCCATGGCTCCCCGTCGATCTCTCGAAAAACTCTCCCGGCGCGCCGGCGTCGAGCTCGGGCTCAAGGGCGCCCGCCAGGTCGCGGGCAAGAGCGGCCGAATCCGGCGGCCGTATCCGCCTGGGCAACAGGGTCGCGCCGGGCAACAGGGCCGCCGCCGCAAGCGTGACTCCGACTACCTGGTGCAACTCAAAGAGAAGCAAAAGATCCAGTGGTTCTACGGCGTGGCGGCCGGCCAGCTACAGCGCTATTTCGATGCCAGCCGCCGCCGGCCGGAGGCGACCGGCGAGGAGCTGTTGCGCCAGCTCGAGGAGCGCCTGGACAACGTCGTTTACCGGCTGGGCTTCAGCGGGACCCGAGCGCAAGCTCGGCAGTTCGTTACGCACGGTCACGTCCAGGTCAACGGCCGGCGGGTTGACCGTCAGTCATATCAGGTCCGCCCTGGTGACACCATCTCGATCAAGCCGGGCAGCTCGATCGAGGCGCTAGTGCGTGACGCGATCAGCCTCGGTTTTCGAGTCCCCGATTGGCTGGTTTCCGATCAGCAGGCGCTCTCCGGGAAGGTGGCGCATCGGCCGCAGCGCGCCGAGATCGATATCCCGGCCGACGAGAATCGCGCCGTCGAGTTCTTCGCGAAGTTCTAATTTCAGCGCGCTCCGGTGTGGAAAAGCGCGCGTGTCGTCGTCAGCTCGGGCGCTCGACCGGCCTGGCGTAGCCAACCCGAACCAGCAAGGTCGAGGCCGCGATCGTCAGGACCACCGCGGCCAGGATCGCGGCGTACAGGTTGTTCGGGATGACGTTGCGGGTTAGGCCGATGGTGGCCAGCACGAAGCTGAACTCGCCGATCTGACCAAGGCCGATCGCCACCTGTCGTGGCCGGCCTGGAAGGTGCCCGAACCTGGCGAGCAGATACGTGGGAACGACCTTGACCAGGACAAGGAGACCGAGCACGACCAGCAGCCACCCGAGCCCGTTGAGCAGTGCGCCGGGGTCGATCAGGGCTCCAATCGCGACGAAGAACAGCACCGCGAAGACATCCCGAAACGGCAGGAGGCGTTGTCGGGCCTCGCCGGCCTCGCGGCTCTCACCGACGGCGAGGCCGGAAACGAAGGCGGCCAGCGCGAGTGGAATGCCGAAAAAACGGGCGCCGGCTCCAGCCAAACTGAGGGCACTCGCGACGGAAACGCTGAGGAAGAAATCGTGTTCCTCGTGGATCTGCCGGAGGAGCCGCGGCAGCAGTCCGGTCGCGATCACCACCAGGATCACGTAGACCAACGCCAGCTCGACCGCGGTGAAGCCCGAGCTCGCCTCGAGCCCCAGGCCGATCAATGCGACGATCGCGAACGTCACCCCGGTGACATCCTGCAGCACACTCCAGCCGAGCAGCACGTGGTCCGTTGCCACGTCAGTCGTCCGCCTCCGGCTGCGGGTGATGTTGACCACGACCACGCTCGACGACAGCGCAATGCAGAGGCCGAGGAGGACGGCGCCCGCCGGCGGAAGCTTGAGCAGCAGTCCGACGGCGGTCGAGACCATCGCCGTGAGAACGGTCTGCAGCGGCGCCGCCCAGAACAAGCGTCCGCGCTCCCGCTGGAGTTCGGCGAGATCCAACTCGATGCCAACCTCGAAGAGGAGCAGCACCACCCCGACGTCGGCGAAGATCTGGAGTTGATGTCGGTCGGCGACGTAGCCGGGGGTAAACGGCGAGACGACCAGCCCAATCGCCAGGTAGCCCAGAACCGCCGGTAAGCCGGCGCGTCGAGCCAGCCAGCCGGCGATCGCGGCGACGAGGAGCACAAAACCGATTTCGAAGATGGCGGGGGCGGTCGACTCCACTCAGCGCCTCCCGGCGCCGCGATCAATGAAACGCCCGGTGGTCAGCGGCCTGGCCGCGCGGGCAGGCGGCTCGGGCCGACCTGAGCCTCGAGCCAGCCGGTCAGCGGCTTGCTGTCCTTGATCGCGGTCTGCAGGCGTTCTTTCGCCTCGACGGTCTGCAGCCAGGGACCGGGCTTCCAGTTCCGGCTTGCCATCAGTCCCTTGCATCGCAACAGGTCGCCGCGTGGGTGATCGGCCGGGTATCCGGAAGGGACGCGCTTGAAGCTCGGCTCGGTGACCTGGTAACCCTCCTTGCGAAGAGCGGCGACGATCCGCGCCAGCTTTTCGCCGTCCTTTCCCGCGACCGCATCGCGATACCGGGTGAGCTGATCGGGTGCCATCTCGTGGGAGCCGATGGCGACGTACAACCCGTCGCTCGAGACCTGGAGGTAAAAGCCGCTGGCCCGGGCGCCGGACATGTAGGCGCCCAGATGCTCCTTGTACGGGCGCTTATCTGGAGAGAATCGAAGGTCGCGATTGAGGCGGAAGATCTTCACCTCGATACCCGGCCCCATGTCTTGCTCGACCTCGGCCAAGAGGGCCTCCAGCGGCTGTCGCACCTGGTCCTCATAGACCGATCGGTGGGCCTCGAAGTAGGCCTTACTGTTGTCCTTTTTCAGGCCCTGGAAGAATTGCAGCGCCGGCTTGGGCCATCCGGCAAATCGAGTTCGAACGGCGGTGTCCGCCGGAGCTTTCATGGCGCCCTCCTCTCAAGTGCGGGTGCAGGTTTAGGTGCATCGTAACGTTTCACGGACATGACCCTACTTCGTGTTGCCCTGAGCGTCTTCGCGATCCTCAACGTCGTCTTTTGGGCGGTGCTCGCCTGGGCTTGGGCGGTCAAGCCGGCGTGGGCCGCGCGCCTCCCGCTTGGGCTTGGTTCCGATCCGCGCTACAAGACCGCCGTCCCGGTGTGGGCGCGGCTCGCGGCGGCGATTGCTGCCTTTTGGGCGGTGGCGGCGGTGCTCTACCTGACGGTCTACTCCGGCAGCCGGTTGGCCTTTGTCGCGCTCTTCGTGATGGCTGTCATCTTCCTGATCCTTGGAATCGGTGCAGCCGCTCGCGTGTATAGCGCCCTGCAGCTGCCCAAGGACTCGATGATCGGGCGGCCCCGGCGCCGACCAGCGCACTAGACCGCCGCGTCGCGAGCACGGACCCGACGAGAATCAGGGCGAAGCCGATCACGGCTCCGACTGTAAAGGGCTCGTGGAGCAGCGTCACGCCCAGCAGCAGGGCGACGGCCGGATTGAAGTAGGTGATCACAGTCGCCCGCACCGGTCCGACTTCGCCGATGAGGGCGAAGAAGAGCAGAAAGGCGACCGCCGTGCAGACGACGGCCAGGATCGCGACCGCGATCAGTACTCGACCTGACGGCAATGCCTTGGGCAGCTGTGGCAGCGCCAGCGGGGCATAGAGAAGGGCGGTGAGCACGAGCGATGCCGCGACGACGCCGACGGCCGGGAGGCTGGGGAGCCGGCGTGCGATGATGATCGGCCCGGTCGCATAGCCCAGGGCGACCAGGCCCACCTCGAGGACGGCCCCCAGGTCCCTGAACGAGACGTTGAGGCCGACCAGGGCGGCAACCCCGATCAGGCCGACCAGTAAGCCGGTCACCCGACGGCGGTCCATGCGATCGTCGCCGCGCGTCAGCCGCTGCAGCACCGCGCCGATCAGCGGGACGGCGGCGATCATGAGGCCGGTCAGCGAGCTGGAGAGGCGTCGCTCCGCGTCGGAGAGCAGGAACCAGGGTAGCGAGACTTCGACCACGGTGTAGACGAGCACCCATCGCCAGTAGGGGAGGAGCGGCGAGAGCCAGCCGCGGGTGGCGGCGACCGGTAACAGTAACGCGGCGCCAATCGCGGTTCTGAGAAAGACGAGGCTGGCCGGCGTCAGCTCGCCGACGGCGATCTTGATCAGCAGGTAAGGGATGCCCCAGATGACGGCCATCGCCGCGAACAGTGCCCAACCGCGTCGCGTCACGACCCGGTCACGCGCTCGGCGCGATATCCAGGTCGGCGTCCTCGGGGAGGATTTCCTCGCCGGTGTAGGCGGAGGCCTGCAGCCGGAACAGCCGCGCATACCGGCCGTTGAGTCGCATCAGCTGCTCGTGGGTTCCCTGTTCGACCAGGCGGCCGTGCTCGAGGAAGAGGATCCGATCCGCGCGGCGGACGGTCGAGAATCGGTGAGAGATGTAGACGGCGGTGCGTCCGCGCGTCAGGGACCGGAGTCGCTCGAACAGGTCGTACTCCGCCTGGGCATCGAGCGCGGACGTCGGCTCGTCCAGCAGCAGGATGCGAGCGTCGCGCATGAAGGCGCGGGCGAGCGCGACCTTCTGCCACTCGCCGCCGGAGAGGTTGACGCCGGCGTCGAACCACTTGCCGAGGGCGGTGTCGTACCCTTGCGGAAGACCGGCGATCAACGCGTCCGAGCCCGCCTGTCGGCTGGCCTTGAGAATGGTCTCCCGGTCGGCGATGGCACCGAGGTTGCCCAGGCCGATATTCTCCGCGGCGGTCGCCTGGTAGGTGACGTAGTCCTGAAACATGCCGCCGATCTGCGCCCGGAGTCCGGCTGGATCGTAGTCGCGGATGTCGACGCCGTCGATCAGGATCCGGCCGTCGATCGGATCGTAGAGCCGGCAGATCAACTTGAACAGCGTGGTCTTCCCGGCACCGTTGCGGCCAACGATGGCGATCGTCTCTCCGGGCGAGACGCTGAAGCTGAGGTCGGTCAGCGCGTTGTCTGCGGCTCCCGGATAGGCGAAGCTCACGTGGTCGAAGGTGATGTCACCCCGGACCGGTGTCGGCACCGGGACCGGATTGGCCCGCGTCGGGAGCACACTCTTGGTTTCCATCAGCTCGAACAGGTTGCTGAGATAGAGGTTGTGCTCATACATGCCGGAGAACCCGCTGAGGATCCCCTGGATCGAGCTCTGCACCGATTGGGCCGCTGTCGTGTACAGCGTCAGGTCGCCAAGCGATAGCTTGCCGGCAATCGCCTGCAGCGCCACGTAGAGATAGGTGATCGAGGTGGCAATCGTGCTCAGGTTGCCCCAAAGAAAGCCGGTCAGGTAGCGTCGCACCACCTGCCGGCGCTGGCTACCGTAGTAGGCCTCGCCGATCAGGCGGTAGCGGTCGATGAAGTAGCGGCCCAGCCCGAACAGCTTGACCTCCTTCGCGTAGCTGTCCGTGGTCAACAGGGTCACGAGGTAGTTCATCCGGCGGAGCAACCGTGAGCCCCAGCGCGCGATGTTGTAACCGCGCCACCCGTATCGCGTGTCGGCGATGAAGGCCGGGATCGGGGAGAGGAGCGCCAGCAGGGCGAGCAGCGGGCTCACCAGGACCAGGAGCGCGATCATCGTCACGAAGGTCAGCGCCGTCTGGACCAGCCCGAAGGCGGTCGAGATCATCATCACCGGACGGTTGATGGAATCGGTCTGGGCCCGGCGCAAGAGGTCGTACGACGCCGGTTCCTCATAGAAGGCGAGGTCGAGTGAGGCGGCTTTTTCCATCACCATCAACTGGATGCGCATCGACACCGAGTTCTGCAGGAGCTGCTGGGTGATGTTGCGCAGCGTGCTGAGCAAGGCGATCAGCGCGAAGATCAGCAGCTGCAGGATGGCAAGGACGATGATGGCGTTGACCGTGGAGAACGCCGGATGCCAGAGGCCGAAGTCGAGTTTCACAATGTCGCGAACACCTGGATTGCCGCGGACCACGATGCCGTGCACCACGGCGTTGACGAGCAGCTTGGAGGTATAGGCCGACACCGCCGGGACGACGCCGGCGACCACCGTGGCCGCGAACAGGCCGGCCGTCACCGCTGGGCTCGCGTCCCAGACCAGACGGATGACCCGGGGCAACGCCGCGCTGGTGCCCGCGATCGATTGCTTCAGGCTGCGCCAGCGGCTGCGCAGATCCTTTGGCCCCGGCTGCTCCTGCGGCTCCTCGATCACCGGGTCGCCGGTCAGGCCGCTGTTGGCGGGACCGGTCTCGGCATTCCTGGAGCGTCCACGGCCCCACATCCAGAAGATCGACGGGCCGCCATGTCCCGGCGGCATCATTCCCACGGCGCTACCCTACCGCACAACCGCTGGCGAATCGGTTTTCGAATCGTGGGTATGGGGGTCGGAGCATCCCGCTTTGCCGCTGCGCCGGCTTGGCGAAATGCGGCTACAGGGGAGTATGGTTTCGCATGATGATCGATGAGTAGCGAACAACCCTCCGGATTCGAGGCTGCGCGCGAACCGGAATCGGCGACAGATCGTCGCATGCAGATCCTGGCAACTGAGCACTGGAGCCTGCTCGCGACCCGCTCGCTTAGCTACACCGAATCCTTCAGCCGCGTGAGCATGTTCCTGTCGGTCTTGTCCGGGGCTGTCATCGCGCTGGCGCTGATCGCGCAGGCGGACCGTTTCGGGGAGACCTTCGTGTTGATCGCGATCCTGCTGCTGTCCGTCGTCATTTTCGTGGGCGTCGCGACTACCGCCCGGCTGATGACCATCAACCGGGATGACATGCGCTGGGTGATAGGTATGAACCGCCTCCGCCATGCCTACCTCGAAATGCATCCAGAGCTGGAGCCGTACTTCATTTCCGGCCGATACGACGACCTCCGCGGAGTTCTTCTCACGCTCGGCCTGGACTCGATGCCACGGCGCAGCCGGATGACGCTCGTTCATGGCGTGCAGACGCTGCCAGGCATGCTTTCCGTGATCGTGTCGGTGGTCGCAGCTGCGCTTGGCGCTCTAGTGGTTGTCGCCTTCTCCGGGCCTAAAGAGGCAGCCGTGGCGGTGGCGGTCGCCGGTTTCCTGATCAGCCTCGCCGCCTTCAGTGTTTGGGGAAGGCGTGCAGTCCGGTACCGGACCGTTCTGACCCCCCGGTTCGCGCGACCCGAAGACGCGGCGCAGTCCGAACGCTGATAGCTAAGGTCGCGCCCGCACCGCAAGCGAATACGCTCAGGCCTCGTCCATGACGGCGATCGCCTCGACTTCGATCAGGTAGCCGGGCTCGGCGAGGGCCTCAACGCCGACCAGGGTCGATGCCGGCAGCGTCGCTGGGCCGAAAACGATGGACCGAGCCTCCGCGAGCAAGGGTCTCAGCTCCGGCTGGTAGCCGACGACATAGGTGGTCAGCTTGGCCACATCCGCCGGGGTCGCGCCGGCGCCCCCGAGCGCGGCACGCAGGTTCGCGTACACCTGCCTGGCCTGGCCCGCGAAATCGCCGGCCGCGACGAGCTTGCCGTCCGCGTCGATCGAGACCTGGCCGGAGACGAAGACCATGCGGCGTCCGGTTGCCACAACGACCTGCGTGTAGGCACCGGGTTTGAACAGACCCTCCGGCCGGAGCCGCTGCAACACCATCGCCCAATCTTAGGTTTCGCTTACCGGTCGCTCAGAAACACCTCATCTCGACCCGTTTCAATCGTGGGACTGTCATCCCATGGAGGGTCTCCTATGATCAACCGACCGCAACTGGCTCGCGCGGAAGCCGCGAGCCCGACCGATACGGCCCGGGAGCTCGCGGCCCGGGTACCCGCGCCAATCGAGCAGATCCTGTTCGAGGTCAAACGTTTGATCGTCGGCCAGGACCGGCTGCTCGAGCGATTGCTGATTGCCCTGCTGTCCGGCGGGCACGTCCTGCTGGAAGGAGTCCCCGGACTGGCCAAGACTGTCACCGTGAAGGCGTTCGCCCAGGTGCTCGGCGGCGCCGCCGGCCGGATCCAGTTCACGCCCGACCTCGTGCCCGCCGACCTGATCGGCACCCGCATCTACAACCCGGGTCGCGGCGATTTCACCACCGAGCTCGGCCCCGTCTTCTGCAACCTGCTGCTGGCGGACGAGATCAATCGCGCGCCCGCCAAAGTGCAATCAGCGCTGCTGGAGGCGATGCAGGAACGCCAGGTCACGATCGGCAAAGAGACGCACAAGATCCCCGACCCGTTCGTGGTGCTCGCCACCGAGAACCCGATCGAGACCGACGGGACCTACCCACTGCCCGAGGCGCAGCTCGACCGCTTCATGCTGAAGGTGCTCGTCGACTACCCCTCCTTCCAGGATGAAGTGGTCGTGGTCGAACGCATCACCGGGCCCGAGATCGAGCTCCGGCCGGTGGTGACGCTCGATCAGTTGAAGGAGATGCAGAAGGCGGTGACCGAGGTCTATGTCGACCCGGCGGTGCGCACCTATGCCGCGACGCTCGCCTATGCCACTCGCCCCGGGAAGGTGAAAGGACTCGAAGACCTTGCTTCCGCGATCGCGTACGGCGCGAGCCCGCGCGCGTCGATCAACCTGGTGGCCGCCGGCCGGGCGCTGGCCTTCATGCGTGGGCGGTCGTACGTGCTGCCGCATGACCTCAGCGAGGTTGCGCCCGAGGTAATCCGTCACCGGCTGGTCCTGACCTACGAGGGGATCGCCGCGGGCACCACGGCGGAGACGGTCGTCCGCCGCGTACTCGAACGCTTCCCGCCGCCGCGGATCGACCTCGGAGATCGGGTTGCCTCCTGACGTCCTCAACGGCGGCGTCGCCGTCGACGAGCTCCTTCGCCGCACTCGGTGGCCGGTATTGCGACGTCTCGGGTTTCATCCAGGCGGTGAAGAGCGCTCATCCTTTCGCGGCACGGGCCTCGAGTACAGCGACGTGCGCGAGTACCAGGCCGGCGACGACCCGCGCACCATCGAGTGGAACATCACGGCTCGGTCGGACCGGCCCTATGTCCGGGAGTCCTTGCCCGACCGCGGCCTCGATGCCTGGCTGCTCGTCGATATCACGCGCTCGCTGGACTGGGGGACGGCGCGCTGCCTCAAGCGTCAGCTGGCGCTCGAGTTCTCCGCGGTCGTTGGGCAACTCCTGATCGGCCGCGGAAACCGGGTAGGCGCGTTGCTCTTCGACGATCGGGTGCGCTCGATCATCCCGCCGTCAGCGGGCCGCACCGCGCTGTTGCAGTTGATTGCGCGGCTGGCCCGGGCGGCCGAGCGTCCGACGCACGGTCCGACCGATCTCGGCCCGGCGTTGAAGGAAGCGGGCCGGCTGATCCGCCGACCCTCCCTGATGGTGCTCATCAGCGATTTCATGACGCCTGGCGGCTGGCAGCAACCGCTGAGCTCGCTGGCGATCCGCCATGAGGTCGTCGCCATCTGGATCACCGATCCGAGAGAGGGCGAGATCCCGGACGTGGGGGTGGTCACCTTCGAGGACCCGGAATCCGGACAGCAGATCCTGGTCGACACGCGCAGCGCGCCGCTGCGGGCACGTTTCCAGGATGCGGCGAAAGAGCAGCGCGCGACCATCCGGGCCGATCTGTTGCGGGCTCGGGCGGCGGTCGCCGAGCTGAGCACCGCCGCTGAGCTCGTTCCCCAACTCGTTCGGTTCATCAAACAACGGGAGGCACAGCGCCGCGGGCGGCTTGCGCCGCGGACCGCATGAGCTTTCAGTCACCCTGGTTGCTGCTCGGGCTGCTGGCGATTCCCCTGCTGGTCGGTGTCTATGTCTTAAGTCAGCAGCGACGCCGCGCCTACGCGGTGCGCTTCACCAACCTCGCCCTGCTGAACCAGGTGATGGGCAAGGGTCCGGGCTTCCGCCGGCATATCCCCGCGATCCTTTTCATCGCCGGCATTGCCGGTCTGCTGCTGTCGATGGCTCGCCCCCGGGCAACCATCCGGATTCCGAAGGGCCAGACGAGCGTGATGCTGGCGGTCGACGTCTCCGGATCGATGGCCGCGAACGACGTCCAGCCCACGCGCATCGAAGCCGCCATTGCGGCCGGACGAACGCTGATCGATAAGCTGCCGAGCAACGCGCAGGTCGGGCTCGTGATCTTCAACTCGCAGGCGGAGGTGGTGGCCCCGCTGACGCAAGACAAGGGCTCCGTCAAGGAGGCGCTCGGCACCCTCGCACCTGGCGGCGGGACCGCGATTGGTGACGCCATCCAGGTCGCGGTCGCACAACTCGCCAACATCACCGACCGGAATGGACCAAAGTCCCGCAACGCTGCCGTGGTCGTCCTGCTGACGGACGGTTCGTCCAACACGGGCATCGACCCCGTGGCCGCTGCTGCCAACGCGGCCCAGGCCAGGATCCCGGTCCAGACGGTCGGCATCGGGCAGCGCAACCAGACGACCATGGTGCAGGGGCAGGTCGTCGATGGCGTCGACGAGCAGGCGCTGCAGCAGATCAGCCGCGTGACCGGTGGCCACTACGCCTACGCGGCCGACGAGGCTCAGCTCAGCAAGATCTACAGCGACCTTGGATCGCGGATCGGCTGGGTCACGACCAAGCTCGACCTCGAGGCTCCGCTGCTGGCCCTCGGCACCATCATCCTGGTGGTGGGTGGCCTGTTCAGCCTGCGCTGGTTCCGCCTTTTGCCCTAACGATTCACTCCCCTCTGCGAGGGGGGGCAGGGAGCCGGCTGCTAGCGAGAGACGGCTGTCTTAAGAACGCCGGACAGGTGCCGCTCCGCCGGTCCGGTATAGACCTGGCGCGGCCGCGCGATCTTCTGTTCCGGATCGAGCAGACCTTCCTGCCACTGAGCCAGCCAGCCCGGGGTCCGCCCGATGGCGAAGAGCACCGGGAACATCTCGACGGGGAAGCCGATGGCGGCGTAGATGATCCCGGAATAGAAGTCGACGTTGGGGTAGAGGCGGTGCTTGATGAAGTAGTCGTCCGCCAGGGCCACCCGCTCCAGCTCCAGCGCAATGTCGAGCAGCGGGCTGCGACCGGTGACCGCCAGGACGTCGTCGGCCACCTTCTTGATGATCTGGGCCCGGGGGTCGTAATTCTTGTAGATGCGGTGGCCGAAGCCCACCAGCCGCATCTCACCGGCGCGGACCCGCTTGACATATTCGGGAACGCGGCTGACCGACGCTACCTCCTTGAGCATCCGCAACACCTGCTCGTTGGCGCCGCCGTGAAGCGGGCCGTAGAGCGCCGCGGCGGCCGCGGCGGTGGCGCTGAAGGGGTCGGCGTGTGCACTGCCGACCGCCCGCATCACATTGGTCGAACAATTCTGCTCATGGTCCGCATGCAGGATGAGCAGGACGTCGAGCGCCCGCTCCAGCACCGGGTTGGGTTCGTATTTCAGCTCGGTGGCCTTCCACATCATGTTCAGGAAATTGCCGGCATAGGAGAGGTCGTTGTCGGGATAGGCGTAGGGCATGCCGACGGCGTGGCGGGCGGCAAAGGCGGCCAGCGTCGGCATCTTGGCGATCAAGCGCAGGACCTGGAGCCGCCGGCTCTCGGGGTTGAAGATGTCCTTCGCATCCGGGTAGAACGTCGAGAGCGCGCCGACGGTGCCCACCAGGATCCCCATCGGATGGGCATCGTGATGGAAGCCGTCGATCAGCTTCTTGATGTTCTCGTGGAGCAGCGTGTGATTGGTGATCGCATCCACCCACTGGCGATGCTGGGTCGGGTCGGGTAGCTCACCGTGAATCAGGAGGTAGGCGACTTCGAGGAAGGTGCTGCGTTCGGCCAGCTCCTCGACGGGATAGCCGCGGTAACGGAGGATGCTCCGCTCGCCATCGATGAAGGTGATGGCACTCCGGCAGCTCGCCGTGTTGAGGAAGGCCGGGTCATAGCTCAGCAACCCGGAGCCGGGCCCGTCGTTGGTGATCTTCTGGAGGTCGGTGGCGGCGATCGCGCCGTCCCGGATCGGGACCTCGTAGCGGCGCCCGGTTCGGTTGTCCGTGATGGTCAGCGTCTGGTCTGGCATGGCTCACGGATATTATCGGCGTCTCGTCCTCTTCAACAGGGGCCGGCGATCGCCGTTAGCTCGCCTGTCGTTGCGTCCTGGGTGGCGCCGGCCGGTCGGCGTCGATCAGGACGGCCGTCGTGATGGCGCCCAGCACCAGCACGGCTGCGGCCCATGCCGTGGCGACGGCATACCCGTGGACCAGGGCCTGATTCAGGCCCCCTGGTGTTGAGAGGTGCCCCACGATATAGGCCGCCGTCGCACTGGCGGCGATCGTGTTGAGGAGGGCCGTCCCGAGCGACGCGCCCATCTGGGTGGCGGCATTGACAGTCGCGGCGGCAACGCCGGCCTGGCGCGGATCCACGCCGCGTGTCCCGACGTTGAACGCCGGCGCCATGACGCAGGCAATGCCGATGCCGAGCAGGATCTCGGCTGGGAGGACGTGGGTGAGATAGCCGCTATTGACCTGGATCTGGGTGAGGATCAACATCCCGGCGGCGGCGGCAAGCGCGCCCGGCGCCATGATCCACCGCGCTGGAACGCGTGGCATCAGGACACTCGCGATCCCCCAGGAGCCGGCCTGCGACGCGAGCGTGAGCGGTAGGAACGCCAGCCCGGCCTGGAGCGGTGTGTAGCGCAGCACGACCTGCAGGTAATAGGTGAGGAACAGGAACGCGCCGAACATGCCGGCGATGGCGAAGGCCGCCGCAAGATAGGCGCCACCGCGATTGCGATCGAGGACGATCTGCAGGGGGAGGAGCGGCGCACTCGCACGCGCCTCTCGCACGACAAACGCACAGAGCAGCACCGCGCTGGCCAGCAGGAACCCAATCACCGTGCTCGACCTCCAGCCCGACGAGACCGCCTCTGAGCAGGCATAGACGAGCGCGACCAGGCCGCCGGTGGCGAACACGACGCCCGGGACGTCGACGCGCTGGCCATGCCCGCCACCGTTGCCGCCGAGCACCCTAAAGCCTCCGACCGCGGCGGCGACGGCGATGGGAACGTTGACATACAGGCACCATCGCCAGCCGAAGTACTGCGTCAGCACGCCGCCGAGGAGGAGTCCCAGCGCCGCGCCACTGCCGGCGATCGCCCCGTACACCGCGAACGCCCTGGCTCGCTCATGCGGCTCCGTGAACGTGACCGCTAGCAGGGAGAGGGCGGTGGGCGCCAGCAGCGCGGCGAAGGCTCCCTGCGCCGCCCGGGCGGCGAGGAGGACGAGAAAGCTCCCGGCGGAACCTCCGACGGCGGACGCCAGCGCGAATCCTGCCAGGCCGATGACAAACGTCCGCTTGCGCCCGATGGTGTCCGCGATGCGCCCTCCGACGAGCAAGAGCCCGGCGAAGGCGAGGGTGTAGGCGGTGATCACCCACTGCCGCTGCGCGTCCGAGGCTCCGAGGGCACGCTGTGCCCACGGCAGCGCGATGCTCACGATCGTCGCGTCGAGCGCGATCATCAGTTGAGCGAGGGCGATGAAGGTGAGCGCGATCCAGCGCCGATCAGCCGGACGGCGGGTGGTTTCCTCAGCCAACTTCATCTGCATACGCATCACGGCTCCGCCTGGCCGAAAGCTGGCCCGCCAGCAGCCCGATGGCGACGGCGAGGACGACGATCACCATCGATGCCAGGCCTGACGGCTTCAGAGTCATGAGGAGCGCGATGCCCAGCACGATCGCCGACCGGACCCACAGCGACGTCAGCAGGATTGGATCAGAAAGCGTGCTCCGCAGTTCGTCTGACAGCGGACCCTGTGCGCGGCCGACCGCCGGCCCGATGCGGGCCATCCGTATGCCGGTGCCGAATCCGCCGACGACGGCCAGCAGCACCAGGCTGGCCAGGGCAACAAGGATCCAACCGCGTGGCCCCCAGGTCGTGACCATCATGTAGAGCCCGGTAACGAGGATCAGCCCGAGCGATGCCGGGGCCAGTCGCAGGACAATCCCACGCGAAATCCGCAGCCACATCAGGGCGTAATCGCTACGCGTCGCGCCCCTGAGCCCACGGAGGCCGATTGCCTCCACCGTGATCGCCGCGATCAGGCCAAACGCGCCAAGGACGTGAAAGTAGAGCGCAACGTGATACACAAGGGTCGTACTCATTGCAGCGCCCTCCGCATCCGGTCGTGATCGTCCTGACCGATCTCACCGCAGGCGAGCCGGCGCTTCAGAATGCCGATGCCGCCCCTGGGCCCTGGGCGTCGGAAATATCCCTGCCATGCCATCTCGAATCGAACCTCCTTCTGATCTCGGTCGATGGATCGGGTTTCCTTGTATATACTGTATGATGAATTAAACGAATGTCAAGTCCGAGATGAGCCCGCGACCCTATCGACTCGGTCAGCGGCAGGTGGCGGCGGACGAGACGCGAGCGCGAATCCTCGCCGCGGCCCGAGATCAGCTGGAGGAGGCGACCAGCTTCAGCATCGACGCCGTTGCCCGGCGGGCGGACGTCGCCCGCATGACGGTCTATTACCAGTTCGGTTCGAAGCGCGGCCTACTCGAAGCCCTCTTCGATGTGCTTGCCGCCCGTGGCGGGATGCAGCAGCTTCCGAGCGCGTTTCAGCAGGCGGATCCGATGGCGGCCCTGAACCGGATGATCGACGTCTTCGCGCGGTTCTGGTCCTCGGACCGAGTCGTGCTGCGTCGGCTTCGTGCGATGGCCGCGCTCGATCCCGAGCTCGACCAGGTCCTCAGGGAGCGCAACGAAGGGCGACGGAATGGGCTGCGCGTGATCGTGTCGCGGCTGTCGCGCCGAGGTGCACAGGTCGCCGAAACGGTCGATCTCTTGTTTGCGCTGACCAGCTTCGAGAATTTCGATGTGCTCGCCGGACCCGACCGAACGCCGGAAGAGGTCGCGCCCCTGGTCAGGCGGGCCGCGGCCGCGATCGTGGCGCCTAAGCCCGGTAGCGCTCCTTAAGGACGAGCTCGTTGATGGGCTTGCGCGAGCCGCGCCGCGGCGCACTCGCCGGATAGCCGAGCGAGATCGCCGTCCGGACGACCGGCGTCGGCGGCACGCCGAGGATGCGCTTCGCGTCGTCGCGTGCGTCCGGTGAGAACCACCCGATCGAGGACCCGACCCCGTGCGCCCAGGCGGCCAGCATGATGCGCTCGGCGAGGCGCCCTTCGTCGAAGGTCTCGCCCTCCGGCCACTCACCTGGCATCACAAGGAGCAGAGCGAGCGCCGCACCGCGCAGATGGCCTGCGTATCCCGCCAGGCCGGCGAGAGCTGCGAGTGTCTCGCGCTTGTGGACGACGATGATCTGGCCAAGCCTAGCAGCCGATCCGTCAGCCGCGCCTCTCCAAACGGGAGGTTTTTCTGTCATGGTTTCGAAAGGCGGCCGCCTTCATGCTGGCTCCATTGCCAGTCAGAGGAGGTGAAAAAAATGAACCGTATGAGTAGGTTGATCATCGGCGCCGGCGTAGCGGGCTCGCTGCTGACGGGGGGCGTCATCGGCGCCACGATTGCCGGGCCGCTGGGAGCCAGCGCCGCCACGTCATCGAGTGCCGCTACCACCGCAGCGTCCCCCAGCGCAGGCTCGGGGAAGTTCGTGCCGAACGAAAACGCGACGCACGAGGCCGGTGAGAGCGCGGCGCGTGAGGCGCAAGAGAATGCCGGGCAGTTCCCGACCGTTCCTTAGCCGCCACTTGTCGAGCAAAATGGGGCCGGGTCGTCCCGGCCCCTGACTTTGTATGTTGTCATCAAATCGAAAGGAACAGGGTGCGAGACTGGGAACGGGTGAATGGACGTTGAGCACCGCTCGGGCCGACCTCGCTCGTACCGGCGCCCGGCGCGTGGCGCTGGTGGCAACTGGAATCGTGGCCGGGCTGTACCTTCTGATCGCCGTCGCGGTCGTCTTGATCGTGACCCATAACCTCACCTCTGACGTCGACGGCACGTTGTCCACCTGGCTGACGGCGATGGCTGCCCAGCGTGGCGGTCCAAGCCGCGGATACCAGGGGCCGCCGGGCGGACCGCGGTTTGAGGCGCCTGTCCTCTGGTGGACGTTTCACCCCGACGGCAATTACGCGGACAGCAGCACGGAGGCCGCCAGCATCAATCTCCCCACGCCATACAACCGCATCCAGGCTCCACAAACGATCACCGTGTCCGGAGTCGATCTTCGCGTGATGGGCGGACTGACCGGAGACGACTGGACCGTTGTCGGCCAGTCGATGAAGTCGGTCTCCCAGGCTCGCGGGGACCTGATCTTTGCCGAGGCGCTGATTGGCCCGGTCCTGCTCATCCTGGTCTTCCTGGGCGCGCTCGCGATCGGCCGTCGCGTGGCCTCTCCGATCGAGCAGGCGCGCCAGCGGCAGATGGACTTCACCGCCAACGCCTCACACGAGCTCCGCACGCCGCTGGCGGTGATCCAGGCGCAGACCTCGCTGGCGCTGTCGCAGCCGCGCGACGAGGACTGGTACCAGCGCGCCTTCACGCGCGTTAACCAGGAGAGCCAGCGGATGCGGCACCTCGTCGACGACCTGCTCTGGCTGGCGCGCTTTGAGGCGACACCGCGCTCAGGCAAGGCGGAGCCGGTCGACGTCGGTGTCATGGCCCAGCAAGCCGTCGATCGATTTGCTACGGTCGCGGAATCCCGCCACCAGCGACTCAGCGTGCGACTGAGCGGCGATTCGCATGTCATCGCCGCATCACCGGAGTGGCTGGATCACCTGGTCGGCGTGCTGCTCGACAACGCGTGCAAATACACGCCGGAGCAGGGCTCGATCGATGTGCGGGTGGCGGCCGAAGGCAACCGCATCAAACTCGTCGTCGACGACTCGGGGCCGGGCATTCCCGCCGACCAGCGTGGTCAGATCTTCGATCGGTTCCGGCGGGTGTCGGATCAACCCGGCGGGTCCGGGCTCGGCCTGGCGATCGCCGACGCCGTGGTCCGCGCCACCAACGGGCGCTGGGAGGTCTCGACCTCAGCGGCGGGGGGTGCCAGTATGGCGGTGACCTGGGCCCGGCTGCTCGCGCGCCCGTCGGCAACACGGGCGGCCGCATCGGAGATGCCGCCGCCGCTGGCGCGGCTCGACGCCTAGCAGGGTGTTGAAGAACGGGCGACGATGTGGACTGAGGTGCCTGTGAAGATCTCCGTCGTGCGTGGCGCGGGGCCAGCAGTGACTGGTCGAGTCAGCACTCCCTGCTCATCAGGCC
>Ga0070697_100000023_pt1 | contig 132367 bp, 132 predicted proteins | sample KBSK1501metaG_FD_65475 | JGI IMG/M metagenome (GOLD analysis project Ga0070697, IMG submission 65475) | Corn, switchgrass and miscanthus rhizosphere microbial communities from Kellogg Biological Station, Michigan, USA - KBS K1-50-1 metaG | ecosystem: Host-associated > Plants > Roots >...
CCGCGAGGCCAGGTACGCGTTGAGAAACGCGGCGTGGCTCTCCTCGTCATCCGTGTTGTCGCTGATGTACTGCGGCATGTCGCCGTCGAGGTTCGAAAGCGCCGCCATATACGACGGATTTCCGCCATTCACTCCACCGATCTCGTTGTATTGCCGCCAGAGGTCTGTCTCGATGATCTCGACCGCGGTCAGGAATCGCAAGATTGCCGCGTCCCCCGCGGTAAGACTGCCGGCGGCGCGGGCAGGCGCGCTGTGGGGCCCGGCCGCCCTCACACTCGCGGCCAGGACGCCGGTTGGGATCAGCGCCCCGGCTACGCCAATCCCTTTCAGGAAAGCGCGGCGTCGCACGACGCTGTTCCAGCGGGCGCTTAGGTCTTCGCTTTTGTCTTGCACAGGTCCACTCCTTGAATTCGCAGCCGGCGTTGCGACCGTTTCGAGTGTTCAAGACGGCCGCAGCAGGTCTTGCTGCCGGTGACTAGATACGGCCGGCGGTTACAAACCCACCTGTAAAGCTATTTCGTAGTTGCGGCCGAGACGGTCAGATCGGGCTCGAGGTTGCGCGAGTGCGGCTAAGGACGGCGAACCGGCAGCCTGAGTCGGCTTCTCAGGGATTCGACAGTTGAGCGAGGCGAAGCGGTCAGCGCGGACTGTAAGCCGTGTTCACTGTGGCAAGTGCTGTCCACCGCCTCCGATATCCCCTGAACAGACCGTCAGGATTGCAACGCTCCTCCACCACGCGCTACGCGATCAACAGGGATTGAGGGGCCGCAAGCAGGGATCGCAACCTTCGCCCTGCGCTTTCAACAGGGTGCTCAGGTTCGCAGGACTCGACGAGATTCGGTTTTCGAACGGGAAGCCTCACGGTCTTGGCCCGTGCGTCGTCGGCCTGCCGACGTTGTTCGCGAGGAGACGAATCGCTCCTGCTAAGAGGTAGTTATCGACAGCAAAATCGGACCCTAGCGAATCGCGAATTTATAGAGGGCGCGCGCAATGCCGCACGAGGACATCGTCAAAAACGTCTTCCATCTCCAGATAGGCGCCGATAGGGTCGCCGCTGAACTGGAGTGGGTGGTGCTACCTGCCCCCAAGGAAAAGGCGGTCTCAAAGCGAAGGGAGTGGGGGTGAACCACTACGCTTCGTTGGCGAGACAGCCGCACGCCCGCCACTCACCAATGTGACCAGTATCGCGACCGGCGCCGAGACTCCGAGTAATCTGCGGGCGTGGATGACGCGGCACTGCCTGAGTCAGGCGAGCCACACGTACGGCCGACCCAGCCCAAGCTGCCGACCAAGCATGTGTCGCGACCATGGAACCGAACCGCCTTAGCTGTCATTTGCTTCGGCACCTTCATAGCTGTTACAAGCGCGATCGGAATCGGGCTGGGCATTCATGCGGGCGAGGGATGGCTCGCCATCCTGTATGGCGGGCTGGGCGTAAGCATGGGAATCGCGGGCATTGCCGGGATCTGGAGGTCCGGCGCGCCTCGGGGCGCGCTGTTCGGGTGGTTCCTCGTCGGTATAGCGAGCCGCGCCGTGGTCGAAGGCGACGCGTATCTCGCTTTCATCAGCATCCCGATCGCGTTGGCGCTTCTGGCAGCTTTGGCTGCCGAACTATTGCGCCAGCCGTCGGCCCCGCGGACCTTAGGCGCAGCCGCAGGTGGCGGTCTTGCGGTAATCGCATTGGTTGTCCTCGCAGTCGCGGCGCCATCACTGCCGGTAATTTGCGCACCCCATCCGTCGCCGGGAACGAGTACCTGGGTCTTCCTCTACCCGGGCAACAGTCCCCCATTCGACGACGCTGAGCAGAACTACGACATGCGCTGCGGCATTTAACGCGGCGTGTCCAAAGTCGGGGGTCCGGACTTGGTCGGGGGCCCGGGATTTGCACCTGGGGCCTCACGGTCCCGAACCGCCACGATGACGTGTCCTCCGGGTGTCCGGCGGTATCCGCGTGGGCCGCGGTGGACTCGAATCACCTACCTCCGGGTTATCAGGCCCCGAGCGCTGCGCCTATCCCTCACCTGATCTCGGGAACCGGGAGCGCTGCAGCCGGTGTTAGTGGTAGCGAATCGCCATGCCTACCGGTAGAGAGCGCGCAGTGCGTCTACCACTGCTGGGTCGTACCAGGAGCCGGAGTGCTCGCTGATATCTCGTATCGCATCCACGGCGGTCAAGGGATTGGCGCGGTAGATCCGGTTGTTGGTGATCGTGTCGAACGACTCGGCCACAGCCATTATGCGAGCGCCCATGGGTACGACATCGCCTTTCAGCCCGGCTGGATAGCCGCTACCATCCCAGCGCTCGTGATGGTGTCGCACAAGCGCTTGAACGGCGGCCAAGGCCGGATGCCATGCGACGAGGTCGGCACCGATGTCGGGGTGACGCCGCATGATCCCCCACTCGTCCTCACTTAGTGGTCCGGGCTTATTGAGGATGTCGTCTCGGATGCCGATCATGCCGAGATCGTGCAGCATGCCTGCCATGCGCATAAGTTCGACATTTCGGTGTCCCAGATCGAATTGCTGCGTCAGCCGTGCAGCGAGTTCTCCCACACGAACAGAGTGGCGCGCGATCGCCAGGTCACGGGCGTCAAGAGCCTGGGCGGCGAAGTCCATGGTTGCTTCTTTCCAAGCCTCCAATTCCTTTACGCGCGATCCGACTAAGCCTTTCCTCAGAGAACCGCGAATCCTGTCATACGGGTTCGGGCGTGACTTCGAGAGTTTGGGCGACATCTCGCGCCTAGTCTCAACCATCCCGCCGCGATCGGTGGATGATTTGAGATCAAGAACGTGGTGGGCTACGGCGGACGCAAGCCTACTGCGTGCCCCGCGTTCATCGCTGGCGTCCGCCTCCGCTCAGAGGTGAGCAGCGGAGTTCCACGATCGTGCGCCCTCGTCCGCTAACGTCCGCAGGCTTGGCTGTCACTCGTCGCCGGGAAACTGCAAGGCCTCACCGAATTTCAGCCCAATCGTGAGGGACGACAGATGGGAAGTTGCCCCGCGAGCTGACCAACAACCCAGCTCGCTACGCCTGGGCGAGATCGAGTCGGTGCCATATGCCACGGTCATGGTCGCGCGAAGTGGTGTTAATCCGGTCGCGAAGCTTGTGCACGGACTCCGGACTGAGGTAGTGCCGGCCCACTCCCCCTTCATCGTTCTGTTCTTCGAAGCAGCGCGCCGCCCCGCCTCAACGACATGCTGGCCGCCCTCGAACGATGGGGCAAAAACATCTCGATCCTAGGTCGCGGCACCGCGAGGACGCTGGAGCCATCGCACCGATTAGCGTGGTAGCCGCGGGACTTGTGGTCCCGCGGCTACGTCATTGTGTTACCTGATTAGTTGCCGGAACTGCCCGTGTCACGGGTTGGGGAGACGATCGACTGAGTGGTCGCTCCAGTGGAGGTGGTCAGGGTCGCGGACGTAACGACTGCGCTACCGGGCCACCAGGCAAGGAATAGACCGTTGCCTGTTGTCGCGACGACCTTCGAGCCGTCGGTCAGCGTCAACGTCGCAGCCGTCACGCCCGAACCGATCGACCCTTCGGCGATCGTGTAAGGCTGACCATTGTCTGCGGTTTCGCCCTGGAGCCGGTCCAGGGTGAGCTGGCCTGGCCCCGGCGCTGGCAGGCTACCGTTTGACTGGCTCATATGCGAGCTCGGACTGATGGATGGGCCGCTGACGCACATGAGCGCCCCTTGCGTCGGGGTGTTGGCCCCGAACAGCACAAGCGTGAAGGGTCCGCGGGTGTCGACGAGCGACACCTGGCTCGCGCCGGCGCCAACGCGTGGCGGGGCGCCGGGTGGCGGTTGGGCGGCAGCTCTCTCGCAGGCCGCCTCGGCGCTCGACACCTGACCGGGTGCGGGCGTTGTCGGGGCCGGCGTCCAGGCCGCGAACGCGTTGGCGGTGCCCGGGCCGGCAAGCACGAGCGCGACGGTCGCGATCGCCGCGACAAAGGCACCGCTGCCCATGGTCAGGCCGCCTCTGCGCCAGTCTCGGTTATGAACCGTGATCTCTCGAACGAGATGTGCTTGCCGAGTCGAGAGTCGGAGGTCGCTGAGGTTGGGGACGGGCGGGGCTTCGAGGTCGTTCATTGTGCTTCCTCTATTAATGGGGTGGTGGTTGTCTTGGTTGCAGGAGCCGAGCCGTTGAACTTGGCGCGCGCGCTGGCCAGGCGAGAGCGGACGGTGCCGACCGGGATGCCGAGCGCCGTCGCCGCGTCGGCGTAGGTGAGGTCGCTCCATAAGACGAGGAGGACGACGTCCTGTTCTGCTCGGGTGAGCGTCGAGATCGCTTCAAGTGCGCGGCCCAGCGCCTCCTGTGCCCGGAAGCGCTCGAGCGCGTCCTCTTCGGAGCTCGCCCCGTTTGCGGACGCCGGAATACGATCGAGCGCCGATCTGTACCGTCGGGCCGAACGGGCCGCGTTTCGGACGACATTGTTGGCTACCCCGAGCAGCCACGGCAATGCGCTGGCGTTGGAGAGTTTTACCTTGCGACGACGACGGAACGCCTCCAGGAACACGACACTGGTGAGGTCCTCAGCCAGATCGAGGTTCCCAGTCCGCCGTGCGCAGTAGGCATAGACAGATCGCGAATGGCGCTTGAAGAGCTCCCCGAACGCCTCCGGCTGACCTCCCGCCATGGTCAGAAGCTCAGGATCGGCGGCTTCGGAGAAGGAAGGCATAACTAATAGTGTCCGCAGGGGTCTAGAAAGTTCGATGAACGGGCGATCTGAGCCCGCAAGGGCTCGTGTGCAGCGGAGCGCCTACACGCGTGCCCCGCCAGCCATGTCATTCGAGCCACTCCGTCACCATCGTCGGGTTGGCGTGAATACAAACGAGGTTTGAGGGCCCGGGACCGTCATTGGTGAACTTGTGCAGCACGCCAGGAGGGCAATGACGATGTCGCCCGGGCCGGCCTGGTGGCGCTCGTCTCCAAGTTGGAAGGTGAGGTTTCCTTCCTGAACTACCCAGGTTTCGTCGTATGGGTGGCGGTGGAGCCGGGGTCCCTCGCCTGGCTGCTGTGATCCAGGATCAATGAGATCGTCGCCCCGTGCTCGGCGCCTTTGAGGTTTCCGGTCCGGAGGGTGCCCGCTTTGATGATTGGCATGGTTCTTCTCCGTTTGGGGGGTCTTCGTCCTAGGCCAGTGTGGCTCAACTGGTCTACGCGGCGATTCGTATGGGCTCAAAACCAGGTGACAACGTGCTAAGCGCTTCGACGTCCATCCCCGATCGCCAACGCGTGCCAGCATCCGCTGCTGTGGCGGTCATCTTGGCTGTCATCGGGTCGAAAAGTGGCGGGGATGGATGGGAATCGAACGCACCCAGGACGCCTCAGCAGCGCCCCGCAAACGGTTTTGAAGACCGCGGTTCTGACGTCCGCCACTGTCCAGCGAAGTCCGCGCAAGATGAAAAGTCGACAGGTAGTATCCGCTAACGTTCGCTAACAGTTGCCAATGTCCGACAGAATGGCTGTCAACTTGGCTGTCAGCACCTCCCGCGTGATATCGCCTCGGCGCGCTAGCTTGGTCGCCTCTCGCCCGAGTAGTGTCTGTGCATCCGCGAGTAACTCCTGAGCACTTTCGCTGGAGATGAGCTGCAGGGATCGATCCGGCTGCGGGTGATGTCTGCCGAGCAGCCCCTCCCATCCACCTATCGCAACCGTCTCTGCCTCGGTGGACGCGACGTGCAGGACCGTGACCTGGGCGGATGAGGGGATATATCTGCAGCAGCCATATCCGCCGTGGGCATCGAGTTGAACGACCGGTCACGGCCGGGTCGGGCGCCTCCTGCTCGGCGCCTCCCAGGCCCCTCGCCCATCACCCCGAGCCTGGCGGATCCACGCCAGCCTCGTCAGGCCGGTGGTCAAGGGCTGCGTGTAGGGAAACTGCCTGATGATGAGGATGCCCTCGGTCAGGCAGCGAACTCTCGGCGAGTCGCTGGATGAGATGGCTGCCCAGCTCGCGGTCAGCTCCGAGGCGCTTCGCAAGCGGCGAGCGCGGGCTATCGCCGACATCTGTAGGCGACTCGCCGCCTAAAGGCCTCCGGCACATCTCGATGCTTGTCGCGTCTGCGTCTCTTGCACTCCACTTGCGAATCTATCTACGGAAGCGAATGTGGACTCCATCGCCGGACACGAAGATCCATTGCCAAAACTGTTCCTGAAAGCGGTTTTCTCCCTTGCGTCCCGAGCGGTCGAGGCCCCATGGGAGCGGATTGTTGCCACTATTGATCTTCTCAATCGCCTTGCGGGCTATTGCTTCTGCAAGGCCTTCACCTGCGTAAGTCAGCAAAGCAGACTTGTCAAGCTCAGTCCGATACCGATCCTTAGAGAGCTCCTCGCCAATCCGCCGTTCGATTCCCCAGCAGAAGACAACAGGCGCAACAAACAGAATCACTAAGGTCAGGGTGATAATTAGACCAGCCAATATGATCGGGCCATAAGGGGCTGGAATTGCGGACGCCACATCGATTCCGATAATCAGGCCAAGGATGATGCTCTCGACCAGGTATAGGCCGAAGAGCGCCAAGGCTGCGGCGATGAGGGCTGCCTGGGCAACGCTTCCGAGCGTCCATTTAATCGAGGTTTCGGCATGGACCGACTCGACCGTAAGAAAGCTGTCGCCGACGGGTTTAGCCGAAAGCGCGGCCGAAATTCCCTCGACCTGTTCCTTCGGCGTTGAGTATCTGTCACCCATGTAGCCTTCAGACTTGCCGATTGTGAGCGGATCGATCACCCGCGGATCCGATACCAGCAAGCCTGGTGTAAAACGCCGACCGTAGCTCAGGGCGACGTCGATCGAGTCGATATCGACGATATTGGGACCCGGCAACGCCTTGACATTGATTCGGTCTGCGAAGAACTTGAGGTCAAACCTGAAGTCGAGCGCTCCCTGGCCTTCAGGCAGCTTAACGCCTTTATAGCTGGTTTCGGTCGTCGGCATGACTGTGATCTCTACCCGGTCGTGGGCATATTCGTCAGTCGTAAAGTATTCGAGACGGTATTTGGCAATTGTTAGGGCCACATGGCCGAGGTCGAAGCTGACCGATTGGTCCGCTGGCTTAAGTCGCTCAAAAGGACGCCATACGGCCTCTTCAAGGTCTACGTCTGGATAGAAAGTGGATATCGCCGCCGTCATTGTGGCGAAGAAATCCTCGTCAAGGACGGTTGGGTTCGCTGTGGTCGATAACTTGACCAATGAATCGAGTAGGGCCTCGAGGCCGGAGCTCAGGGCGCCCGGGGTCAGTGCGTCAAACTCGAAGCTTCCCCCAAACAGCTCGACTATCACAGCAATCAGCATGGCATCGACGTTTAGACGGACTTCGTAATTGGGCAGTTCGGTCTTCTGCCACGACGAAATATCCCAGTCCACTGGCTCATCCAATGGCGAGCCGGTTCCGGTTACCGCTGCCGCAGGCATAGTCTTACCAAACTTCACGGGCTGCAGAGGCGGGATCTTGCCGTCGTATATGATGCGCACGGCGCCGTCGGCAAGGTCCGTGTAGCTATAGAACGTAAGGGTCGTCCCCAACCGCGGCATGGTAAGCGCGCCACCAAGCGTGTTGTCGATGTCAAAGACCCATTCACGAGGCGGTCCGAAAGCGTCGCACTCTGCGATCGCGGACGGCTCCCAGGAAGTGGTGAGTTCTCGATGGTTGATATCAAGGATGTTCTGGTGCGTTGGGTCGGACGCAATGCCGGATGCCGCGACACCGATAACGTATCGACTTAGTACCACGGCGTTGAGTTCCGGCCTGTGATGCAAAACGTCAACTTCCAGAGCGTACTTGATCTTCGGGTCGAGACCGATTGGCGGAGCGACATCAGTTACGTGTAGTAACCAGCACGGGTGCAGATCATGTTGCATTGAGACCGCCACTGTGTTGCCGGATAGCGCGGCGCTACGTTCCCACCCTGTCCATCCAGAACCGTTTCGGAGGCAGCGTGGCGCTACTGCGGCGCTGAAGCTAAATAGCGAGAGACGCGCCCATTGCACTGCGGGCAATCCCGGCGCATCCGGATACAGTAATACCTTCCGAAGGGAATCGAGATTCGCCAAGGCATAGCGCGGTGAGAAATCACCTTCCATGGATCCTGCTGGAACGACCACGATTTTTGCACTTTCGATCCGATCGACTGTCAAGGTTAGAGGATTGATTTTCTGAATTCGTGGATGAGCGCCACCTGGTACGTCATCGCGGGAGGCCGTGTTGTCCACGACCCCAGTTGCAGCATTTATGGTACGAATGAACAGGGGATGATAGAGTGCGTCATTACCAACGTCACCCGAGACTCCAATAGTTTGAGATGCTGTGCTGTCTGGTTTTATTCTCTGCGCGTCGGTAATCGAGAACCAGAAGGGGTCCCGTCGGTAAATACAGTTGATCTTGCCCGCTTCGAGCACGGCGTCGAGATCCCAACCACCTTCATCGATTTCCTTTATTGTCCATTGCGCCCCGTCTAGTTGGTTCGTCGACAGATTCGTCGAAAGCAGCACGAGATGTGGGTAGGAAGTTGTGGTCGGCGCGGGGATCGGGCCGATGTGGAATCTCGTACTGTGCGTGTGAGATTCTCTCGCCGCGGCGATCAATTCGTCAACTGGTATTCCAAGGCTCGTGATTCGTGGGTCGAAAAAACGGATGTCAGGACCAATCTTGCTGCCGATGTCATAGCGGCCGGCGATGCGCGGATCGGTCGTGCTCATTACCGAAACGACCTGTACGAGGATGACTAGATTGGAGCTCGACTGATCAAAGCCGGCCCACAGGTGGTAGCCCCAACTGTCATACCCAAACTGGGCTGCAGAAACTGGCAATGGATTCGCCACAAAGCTGAGTTGACGGGCGTTTCCGTTCCATCTAAGGCGATCGACATATAGTTCGGCTGGATGAAGAGTCGACTGGCCACCGGGTGTTATCGAGCGCCTATAGACCAGATACACGTCAGTGCTCGATGCAGCAAGTCCGACACGATGGCTCCAATTCCAATGAAGGGGCGCCTGTATGTCTGTCCCGGTGCGAACTATTTCATCGTGTTTCCGCTGTAAGGCATCCCAGGCACCTGTGCTCTCGTTCCACCAGTAGACAACAATCCGGTTCGCCTCGACAGTGGCCACAACCGGAACCTCGCCGCCAGCGGCGGCCAAGCGCGTCACCTCAATGTCGAGCACGGATTGCTTCTCGCCGGGAAGACCTGCGTATTTATTGGCTGCCATGGCTCAAACTAGGCAATTCGGGCGCAAAACGACCACAGGCAATAGAATCGTCCGCACGAACTCGCGATTGGTAGACCAATCCCCCCGATCATCATCAAACGGCATAGGTCGGCCGACTCCTCGCCAATTGCCGACTGATGCTTCCCGGACCAATAGCGGTCCCAGCGGCGGGCCAATTCTTGCCTCTGGGCGGAGAACTGTCAAGAACCGGCGGAACGTCGGAACGCTCCGACTACAGAGGATCTTTGGCCACGAGGCGCCAATGATTCGCCCGCTTCGTTGGATCGCACAGCTCTCCGCCGATGCGCGACGGCACTCATAGCCCACCGGACATAACACGGCGAAGCCCGTCGTGGGAAACCACCAGGGGCTTCGATTGCCCTGCTCCCGATTCGACGCGCGATATCGCCCAGGACGGACGGTCGCGCCTCGTGGGTCTCAATGAGATGGACAAAGTCCGCTGACCACCCCATCCGCGAGTTGTGACGGGTCCAGCTCGCCCAAGTCGCTATTGACTGATCGGGACCTGCCCGTGAGGCCAAGCCCACCGTGCGCAGACCGTGCGGTGACCGTGCGCTAAACCGCGTCCGTTTTCGTTCGCGGTCAGGGGATACGTTGGGCATGAACGGTTGGAAACGAGCGAGGTTCGCGCCTGGCAGTGGTCGCCGTGCTCGCGCTCATCCTTGTCGTCGGCCTTTCTCTGCCGGCTGACGCGGCTGGACCAGGCGACCTCAACTCTGTCATCGACTCGGTCCGGAACTGGGTGGCAGGACTGCTCGTCGCCCTGGCGACGCTTTTCCTCACCGTCGGAGGCGTCCGTTATCTAACCGCCAACGGGAATCCTCGAGCGGTTGAGGAAGGCAAGGCCGCGATCAAGTCGGCGCTGATCGGATATGCACTGGCGGCGCTCGCACCAATGCTCATCTCGATCCTTCAAAAGGTGCTCAACGCCTGATGGACGTCACCTCCCAGGTCATCGAGGCCATCAACGCCTGGCTCCAGAGCCTCGCCGAGCACCTCGTGCGACCTGCATTGGCGGCGGCGAGCACGCTTCTCTTCCAGACCCCCCAGTTCGATTCGATTCCAGAAGTCGGCCGCAGCTGGGCGCTCGTCCGAGACGTGGCCGACGGCCTGTTTGTCGTGGCGCTCGTGGCTGCCGGAATCATGGTGATGGCGGCTGGCGGTGTCGAGTCGCGCTATTCGGCCAAGCTGCTGCTGCCCCGAGTCGCGCTCGCCGCCATCGCCGCTACCGCCAGCCTGGCTGTCTGCGGCGGCCTGATAAGGCTCGACAACGCGCTCGTCTCAGGGCTACTCGGTCCTGATCCAGGCAGTCAGACGTTCAGCCAGCTGAGCGCCATGGTCGAGGCTCCTCATATGGCCGACCAGGTGGTGGGCAGCCTGGTCGGCCTCGCGGCCGCAGTGCTGGCGATCCCGCTGGTCGCGCTCTACCTCGGCCGAGACCTCGTACTGCTCGTTGGGACGGTTCTAGCGCCCCTAGCGCTCGCGACCTACGCCCTGCCACAGACCGACGAGATCGCACGGCTGTGGTGACGCGTCTACGCCTCGCTCCTCTTCGTGCAGGTCATCCAGGCCGTCTTGGTCGAGGTCGGTATGCAGCTGGTGAGGCACACCGACTGGCTCGGAGGACCGGTTTCAGACCTCACCTCCGGCCTGGTGATCATCCGCTCCTCTACCTTCTCTTCTCCGAGAGTTCGGCGCTGCGCCCGACGAAGGTGCTCAGGTAGTGCGGCAGGTTGGTTTGCTCGTGGGGCAGGGAACGGATCGGGGGAAACTCGATCGAACTCGCCAGTTCGTTGAGTTGGAAACCTGCTCTGGCCTAGTGAGGTCCTTTAGGCGATGCAGACCGAGGTCTTGAAGCTCAGCGCCCGGAGGTACCTCGTCGGCCAGCATCGACTCGGTGGCCTTGGTAAGCAGGATCTGGCCCGGATGGCAGGCTGTCAGCAGCCTTTCGCAACGGTTCAGCGCCGGACCAAAGTAGTGGCCTTCTCGGAGCTGTGCCTCTCCGGTATGTGGGGCCACCCGCACCTTCAGCTCCAGACCCTCCGGCCAGGACTCGCTGGCAAATCTCTTCTGGATCTCGAGCGCGCATGCCGCCGCGGCCGCAGCTGTCCTGAACACCGCCAGGACGCTCGTCGTAAGTCCGGACCGCAGCTGGCGTTGGAAAGACGAGGATGAGTTCGAAGCGGTAGTCGCTGCTGGCCTGTACTCGAAGGCCACAGTGTTAGCGGTACGCGAGGAGGCCGCATCGGTGATTCGGCGGATCGAAAATTGCTCAGCGCCGTTCAACGAGCCATGGCCTGAGTGGCGACCACCAACCGGCTGGTCTGTACCTCTCCTACCGAGTGGATGGGACCGGCTGGATTAGCTACCTAGCTAACTTGGCGGCCACGTCGAGGCAACGGGTGCGCAGGTCGCGCAGTTCGAGGACAAGTCGGGCATCAAGGACACGGGCGAGTCTCACCATCAACTGCAGGCTAATCTCGGTGCTGTGGATATGAGCTTCGACGACCTGTACGCATTCTTTTCGAGTCTAAAGACGGAAGGTTCATGGGATCGGAGATGGGAAGAAGTCGCCAATTGGCGGGAACGGCCCGATGATCCTGCGGCTCGGCGCGGTAGAGCGCTTGAGTTTGTCGCTCTAGCCGACGAAGTTCGCTGCCGGAGTAGACGCAAGGCACTTCGGGATCTAGTCACCCAGGAAGGTGTGGTGACTATTGAGCGTTACATGCTGGCCGAGGAGGAGTTCTATCTCGCTGAATACGAAGCAAGCCAAGGCGTGGTGAGCAAAGAAGAGTACGAGACTAAGCGGAGGGCACTGGTCCGCATGTTGGGACTCTTCGACCGTAACTTGTATGAGGCAAAGCCGTAGGCACGACGCTGAGCCAGGGCCATAAGGTCGAATCACGCACCACCTGATAGCAAAGCGCGTCTGTCCATGCGAAGTCAGCCTGTAACTTCCCAAGGTGCAAGTCCGGGTACGGCGTTTCGGAGCGGATTCAACAGTACGGACAGCCACCAATAGGCAGCGACCTCGTTGATCAATTGGAGGTTCGGGGCATGTTCGTCGATCCGATGCAGTACTTTTAGACGCCGCATACGGTCGCCGGTCGCATGAACCCCATGGACCAGGTTCCTGACTTCCGCGACTTCTTTGAGCGTTTCGTCGAACGATGGGCTTGGAAAGCGATGTTTAAGATCGCGTTCATAGTTCTCTATAACTCCACCGGCCCAATCGCGCTCCGCCCCTTCTGGAAAAGTGGCGACGGCGTATCGCTGTATGTGTCGGGGATCGAGCAGCGCCGACAATGGCGGCGCCTTTGGTCGATCGCCTTGCCAGATGCCCTGAAGGACCCCCAATGCCCGAAAAGCAGTCCAAATGGCGCTGGCTTGATCCCACTCGGCGGCGAGGCAGGTCATCGCATCCATGCCAAATAGGACAGACGACCACGTGAGCCAATAGGAATCCGTATCCAGGACCCCTTGTGCGTTGCAGTAGCGCTCGGGGGCAGTTAGGTGGTGGATCGCAGCATCGGCTCGCTCAGCAATAAGCCTGAGAAGCAATTCAGCGTGGCCCTCCGGAAAGCCTTCGACCTTTGTGTTGTAGATGCCCAAACCTGGACCGTTGAACCGTATTCGTGTCAGCCCGACTGGCCACATCCCAAATTCCAATCGCCGGATGAATGCACCCCGCCTCGCCAACGCCACTACCTGGCTACCATGAGCCGTCATGAAGACTGCCGCCAAAGGCTGTGCGCGAGCAATCAAGGGGTAGCCCATGAAACTCGCCGGCGCCATCTCGACGATTCCGCTAACCTTGCGACGGTCGTTAAGTCGGCGCACAGCCGACACGACTTGGCCTGCAGGCACTCCTCTCGCCAGCTCGGTGAGAATGTTCCACAGGAAAAACCGACCAAGAAGCTGGTCAGTCGTCTTGATGCGGAAGAATTTCAATGAACCTTGCGTAGATTCTTGGACCCTTCGCAAGGCCGAGATGGTGTCCGGCTCGGCAACGACGTCCACTTCGTGAGCGCCCCATTGTGTCGTCTCTAGACCTTGGACTTTGACATGGCCGGCGATGGCATCGCCAAACCCCATAACGTCGCCGTCCTGGCCGAGTCGGTCGCGCGCGTCTGGCAAGAACTGCCCGGCCGCATCTTGAAGGGATATGAGACGGAAGAACGGTGGATGTGACCCACCGGCCTTCACTCGGACCGGCCCGTCCGCCGAGAGTCGAAATTGAATGCCAGCGTGACGGGCAAGCCGTTCCAGGCCTCCCTGAAGCGATGGGTCCAGCTGCCGAAGGGTCTTACGCGTGATGGACTCCGGGAGTGACGCCCAGGCACTGTCCGGTGAGGGTCGAGGGGGCTCGGAACGGCGAGGCGGGCGCGTAGGCACGCTTGGAAGTCTAGAAGCCGCTCAAGCCGACTAGTCCTTGCTCGCGGACCGACTCATTGACAGCCTGTATCTGACAGCTTGTACCTCACGGAGGGCTAAATATCGTTTGTGCGGTGACGTTAACCGCAATGTCCTCCGTATCATTCGGAGGGTAAGGAGGTGGGGCGTTCGTCTTGACCGTGTTTGAAACTGTCACGGTGAAAGTTGCTTTGAAGACAAGCCCGTACTGATTCGGGTCGAAGGTCCAACCAGCCCCGGCGGTTGCGTCCGCCATCGGGACCACCGAAAGGTCCCAAAGCTGGACGTGGCCATTGGTGACACTGATCTCCACGCGCCCAACGCCCCATTGCACCCAACCATCTGGCGACTGAGGCGCCGCCCCTCCTGCCATCTCCGAAATTCTGTGTAGCAGCGCGTCGCGCTCTTCTGCACTCTCCGAAACGTCGCGTAGGAGCGTCTCCAGAGGGACTGCTTTGCGGCGTCGAGTCCTCCGAGGCAAACCCGGCCCTAATGCGACTCTCCCGCCCTCGCCAGCAAAGAAGATGGGGCCCTGAGGGCGATAATCCGGGTTCCAGAAAACCTGGAAAACTTCCGGATCGGGTCCCTCAAACACCTTACCGTCGCCCACAGAATCGGTACATGTCACCCTGACCGCTGCCTCGTAAGTCCAGCGCGCCGCTACGTTCGAATCTGTAGCCCTCGATTTCGCAGACATCGCCTCCCCATAGCCTCCATCAGACGACTCGTGCCGCCATGCCGCGTTAATAGGGTAAGCCCTAGTCGGCATGTAGTCGCCGACGATTCACGCGCTGTTTTCGTCGGGCGATGCATGGGCACCTATACTGATCTCTTCATGACCCTGACGGGGAGAGTTTGCCTCCAACGGGCCGGAGCTTCGAGATCTGGTTCGTGGGGCAATCGAATGTCGAAACGGCAAGATCGTGCGCCATCAGGATTTGTTGATCGAACCGACTGGCTGCGCCAACTCCGGTCAGGTAACTCCGCCTCAGCAGACACTGCAGCCACGTAAGCCTTTTCAGAAAGTCGTGACAGCTTGTTTGACAGCCTAACCCTGCGACGCCGTGACACTCCCTGAGACTGTCCTGAGACGATTGCGTCACGGCTCCGAATACACGTGAGACGCCTTGATCCTCATTGAGAAGTCCTCCGACGATCTGTCGGGAGTCTCTTAATTCCAAGGTTCAGGGTTCGACTCCCTGCGGGAGCACCAACCGTGAAGCACAAATGGCTACGCGGCGATTGCAGGCGTCTTTGCGACAGCATTCAAGCAAAGCAACGCGGCCCGCGGCATAGCCAGCTTCGCGTCGAGGGGTGGCGGCGCTCTTGTTTCTCGCCTGCATGGCGCGTACCTGGGGCGTGGGTCCGGCTGCTACCGATAGGGGGTAGTTATCGGCACCACTTCGACGCCCAGAATTCACATATCAGGATATTTCGGAATCAGGGCAAGCAAATCGTCCACTCGCATTTTCGAGGCTCGATCTCGCGACGTCTTACCTGCACGAACAACAAAGTCGAGAAGGATGCGACGCAGCCGATCGACATCGCGAGATCGCGGCTCGTGAAAGAAAATCTGGACTGTCTCAATCCGACCTGTTACAACGTCCGGGTCAAGTCGTAGGCCAGTTGAGTCGAATATCTCGTACTCGTTGTTCCGGACGTCAATGGCCTCCATCCAGAGCTGCGCGTCTTCAACGGAATCGAACAAGATCACCTCGCCTTGATTTTGAACGACAACGGGCGGGGCAATGCTACCCATCACAAGCCCTCCCATGGCCGGTGTGCGCCTATACCCGCAGGACCTGTGCGATAGTACAAACTGGTGACCAGGCAGCTGGGCACGTCTGCATCCGCAGCGATGCGAGACAATCCGCCAGGGTCCGCTGGTGTAACCGTCCGGTCGTCGAGGGCGCGTCGCAAAGCAAGATGCATTGGGGCCGGCACTCCTTCAGGATATTCGCGTTGTGTTCTCGGATCCGCGGCTTACCGCTTTTTACGACCTGATCAATCCTCACGACGAGGACACGCCCTTCTATGTACAACTGGCTGAGGACCTCCACCCAGTAGATGTCAGCGACGTCGGCTGCGGAACTGGGCGATTGGCGCTGATCCTTGCAAGTGGCGGTTTCACGGTAACTGGCGTCGATCCGTCAAGGGCGATGCTCGATGTCGCGCGCGCCAAGACTGCGGCAGCAACCGTGACCTGGATCGATGGTGGTGTGGAGAATCTGGTGACACGGAGTGCCGACTTGATCTTAATGACCGGTCATGTGGCCCAGTTCTTTCTTACCGACAAAGCTTGGCGGGAAGCTCTGTTCAACATTCGCCGCGCCCTACGCGCCAGCGGCAAGCTCGCCTTCGAGACACGAAACCCAACGTCGAGACCGTGGGAGGACTGGACGCGCGAGCACTCTTATCGGATAACTCGGACCCCTATCGGCGAGGTCGAGAACTGGTATCAAGTGGCGTCAGTCCAAGACCGCGTGGTCACATACTCGCTGAACTATCGGTTTCCGACCGGCGAGGTCGCTAGGGACAACAACCAATTGATCTTCCGAACCAACGATGAAGTTGTTGCATCGCTTGGCGCAGCCGGCTTTGTAATCGAAAGGACCTACGGGGACTGGGATCGAAGCCCATTGACGCCGGACAGCCCTGAACTCATCTACGTCGCAAGCACGGAGCAGTAGTTCAGACATTCGCGAACTACCCATGTGTTTGATAGCTGGCGGTTATCAGGATCAAATGACGCGACAGCTGTGCTTATGGTGACCGCAAGATGATCGCCCAGGCCTGGTTGTCAAGGACCGAGGTGACAGTGTCGTGAGAACGTCTAGGACTACCCTCAATGCGATGGCTACCATCTATCCGTTCGAGCGGTTTACCGAGCGTGCCAAGAAAGTCCTGACGCTCGCCCAAGAGGAGGCCGAGCGCTCCCACCACAGCTATATCGGAACCGAGCACCTGCTTCTCGGTTTGCTTCGCGAACGTGACGGTCTGGCCGCCAATGTCCTAGACAACCTTGGCGTGGAGATAGGAAATGTCCGTCAGACGATCGAGTCAGTGCTCGGTCGCAACGAGCGCACCGCCAGCCGCCAGATCATCCCGACGTCGCGCGTCAAGGAAGTGATCGAGATCGCTTTCCAAGAATCGCGCCGAATGGGCCATAACTACGTTGGCACCGAGCACCTGCTGCTCGGGCTGCTTATAGAGGGAGAGGGGATTGCAGCTCGCGTACTGGAGGACGTTGGCGTCAGCCTTGAAGTGGCCCGCAGGGAGATTGAACGACTGCTAGTCTCCACTGAGACCGCGGGGCAGATGCGAGAGCATCTGGCCTATAAACCCGGCGATCGCGTTCTGGTCCACGATCCCCAACCGCCCTATCGACTTTGGGAAGGCCGGGTGATGAAAGCGGAAGGATTGCTGCTGGACATAGCTGTGCCTGGACGTGCCACGGGCGAGTTTGTGAGAGCGGAGGTAAAACTGATCCATCCCATCCCAATCCGATGGACGCGTGATTGTCCGTATTGCATAGCTCAATGAGTTGGACGCCTGTGACGATTCCACCGGTGGCGCTGAGCGGCATTCACCGTATAACCTCTTAACCACCTGCCGATGGCTCTCAACGCACACCAATCTGTGACGAGCTGTCGCTAAGGTTTCCATTACCGAAAGCAATGGCTGCGAACTGCCAGCACGCATAGATAGGAAGGCGCGAAGCTCCGGCCCCTTCACGGTCTAGAAAACCGCGGGAGGCGGATCAGCAGATGGACGACCAGGTTTCGCCGGCGTTGAGTGCTAGGCGTGCGACTTGGCTGTCAACGTCCGACGCGGCGGACGTCAGCGGACAAATGTGAACTTGAACGGACTTCTGCGGACGACCTCCCGCGGTTTTGAAGACCGCGGGCTTGCGGTCCGCAACCGTTCACGAGCGTCCGCGCAAGGTCAGTCATCAGCGGTCGCAATCCGGGATCGTGCGCCTACGTCCGCATTCGTCCGCCGCCTTGGCTGTCTTCGTGGCTGTCACAGCACCTGACAGTCACCCACCACCCGGAGAGAGGGGCAACTGCGGAACGGCTCCATCAAGAAAAGTACCTGAAGGCGTCTCAGGCTCTAGGTCTCCACGGTGAAGTAGTCGGCGGCCACGATCGATGCCGCTTATTAACGACGCAGCGCTCGTCTCGGGTCTGACTCCGACCACCTGTCTTGCCCGCCTCGTCGATGGGGTGGGCGCGTTCGATGAGTTTTGCTGAGTTTAAATTGGACTCCCGACATCCGGACGAGCTCTTCGCGAGCAGCCGTCACACTCATGGCTTGCTGGTCCTTGAACCCGGACGAGCAGGGTTGGACATCCTGCGCACGATCAGATCTGAAGCCGAACTCGCTAGTACCAAGGTGATTCTGCTCACGGCTTCGGCCCAGCAATCCGACTTGATCTTCAGCCAGGACGGGAAGTGGTACTGCTCGATGGCGGGGTCTCGCTTACATCGAAACCTCGAAGCCGCGCCAAGGGTGTCTTCAGCCCGTCATACGGCCGCATCATGTAGACTTGGTCAGCCCGGGCACCACGCTCAGCGGAGTAGCGGTACAGCCGCGGCTCGACGTCCAGGTATAGCCAATTACTCCCCCAAGGAGGCCACGCATGAGTTGGCCCGGCTCTTCCCCACCGCCTCCATCCAAAGCAGCGTCGGAACCACGCCCCGCTTCGTATAAGGATTGAGGGAGAGGGCCTGGTCTCGAGTTCTGTCGAGCGTGTGGTACTGGGACGGCGCTCGGTGGGCCAGCAATGATTTTCCCGAGCAGTGGTGGCGAACGTTTTTCGCCCGCTTGGAGAAACTCCCCTGGTGGCAGATCATGCTGGGTGCCGTCGTCGCGTGGATCGCGGTCGGGGCGTTGGCGTGGTGGAGCTCTCATCGCTGAGGACACTTGTGCCATATGCGGCGGCGACGTTCTTTCGCGACTACGATGCGCCAGGCGTCTGCGACCAGTTCGCAACCCACCCTTGCCACCCCTAGTCTCATGAGCCCTTCCCTGGCTGGCAGGCGTTTAGTGCGCAGGTCATAAGCCCGACGCTAACCAGCGGCTGGGGATCGAGTGGGATGGTCAAGGGGCCGAGAGCTACAGCAGCTCTGGCCCCTTCGAATACGTTCGCTAGCAACGCGGCCCACCGAAACGGTTGCACACCGGATCGCTTTGCTGCGGCGCTACTTGGCTGAAAAAGGAACCTGCTGCGGTGGTTTGCGGTCCACGCAGAAGATACCCGCCGACTCCTGCAAGTATGAGCGCGACGACGAGCGCCACTGCGAGGGCGAACAGAGCGGCCAGCCGGGACGGCGTTCCGCGTAACTCCTGACGAGCTTCCATTTTGCATTCACCTCCTTTCCGGCTTCGCGCCGGTGCGATGGCAGCCACGCTAGGCCTCGGCTGGAGGCTTGTCCCCGTGAGAAGTACCGGCGCAGTACCGGTTTTTTGGCCTGCTTCTAATACCGAGCGAGACTATGCTCGGCACCAGTGCGGAAGGCAGTTCCGATAAAGCTCAGCCGCCGTGAGGAAGAGGTGGCGCGCCTCGTCGCCGATGGTCTGAGCAACCGTCAGATCGCAACCCGACTATTCGTCTCCGAGCGGACGGCCGAATACCACGTCGAGCAGATACGTAACAAACTCGGCCTCCATTCACGTGCTCAGGTTGCAGCCTGGGTCTCCGGGCAGCCAGCTTCGTCGGCCTCAGAGAGCGCGCACATGGCTCGGCATAACCTTCCTGTTCAGCTGAATAGCTTCGCAGGCCGGGCGTTTGAACAGCGGGAGCTGCGGAAGATCCTCTCGGAGGCACGTCTCGTGACGCTGACAGGCGTCGGAGGTGTGGGCAAGACTCGCCTTGCGCTCAAACTTGGCTCGGACCTGCTCGCGCGTTACGAGAGCGGAGTCTGGCTGGTCGACCTTGCTCCAGTCGCCGATCCTCGGCTGGTCATCACATCGGTCGCTCATGCACTCGGGCTGATCGAGCAACCGAATCGGACACTGCGGGAAACGGTTCAAGCCCACCTCAAATCCCGCCGCTGCCTCCTGTTGCTCGACAACTGTGAGCATCTGGTGGCGGCATGCGCAGAGCTTGCGGAAGCCGTCCTGCGAACCTGCCCCAGGGTGAATTTCCTCTGCACAAGCAGAGAGGCACTGAGGGTTCAGGGTGAGGTCGTGTGGTCGTTGCACCCCCTCGCGCTGCCGGACGACCAGAATCTGAATCCGCTCGAGTCGGAGTCCTTGGTTCTGTTCCGGGAGCGTGCCCAGGCACGGCAGCCAGGATTCACGCTCGGGACCGCACAAACCACTGTCGTCGCTGCAATCTGCCGGCGCCTCGACGGGATTCCGCTGGGGATAGAGCTAGCGGCGGCGCTGGTTGGAACCCTGCCACTCGAGCAGATCCTCGAGCGTCTGGACAATCGCTTTCGACTCTTGGAGACGGGTAGCAGGACGATGAGCATCCGTCAGCAGACGCTCCGCGGTACGCTCGAGTGGAGCCACGACCTGCTCACAGAACCTGAGAAGACGATATTTCGCAGGCTGACGGTGTTCGCCGGCGCTTTCACGCTCGAAGCAGCAGAGGCAATCTGCGCCGGCGATGGCATGGAGGTCGAGGATGTTCTGGGCATCCTCGTGCGCCTGACCGAGAAATCTCTGCTAATAGGTCCGGCGGCAGGAACTCGCCTGACATATCGCCTGCTGGAAACGGTGCGTGAATTCGGCCGGAAGCACCTCGACGAGAGCGGAGAGGAGGGGCGGGTCAGGCGACAGCACCTTCATTTTTACCTGGGCCTAGCCGCGCAGACGATATCGGACCTGCCGATCTGGTTAACGCGCCTTGAGGATGCTCAAGACGACATTCGCGCTGATCTCACATGGAGCCTGAGTGCCGATCCGGCTCTCGGACTCCAACTGGCATCGACGATGAGCGGCTACTGGTTCGCCCGTGACCACATGCGCGAGGGTGAGGAATGGTTGGCGCGCTTCCTTGGCGCCTGCCCCCAACGGACTGTGCTCCGATTACGGGCGCTGCACGGCGCGGCAATGCTTGGCTGGCGACTCGGGCACATCGATCTGGCACGTTCGCGGCTCGAAGAAGCTCTCGCGATCTCGCGCGATGTGGGCGACCCGATCTTGCTCTTGGATGTCCTTGGATCACTGGGCTTCGTCGCGCAATCTCAGAGCGATTTCGAATCCGCACGACATTTCGCCGAGGAGCAAATGCGGATCGCTCAGAGATCGGACGATCGCCGTCACATCGCCGGCGCGCTCCACACCTTGGGCCTTATCGCCCTGAACCAGGGCGGCTACGCCGCCGCCCGCCCTCTTTTCACTGATGCACTGGAGATTTTCAGCGTCCTCGAGAGCTCTTACGACATGGCCTCTTTGCTCGCTTGGCTCGGTCTGATCGCCGTCGAGCTCGATGAGTTTGACCAGGCACGAGCGCTCCTAGCGAGGAGCCTCCACCTTCGCTTGGAGCTCGGAGACACCTTTGGTGTCGTTTTCGTTCTTGATGTGTTCGCGATGCTCGCAGCTGCGTCTGGTCGGCCCGACCGCGCTCTGCTCCTGAACGGGGCGGCTGAGACGATACGTGACTCGGTCGGGGCAGCATCATCGCCGCTCCATCAAGCCCGGGTCAGCCGATGGCTGAATCCTGTCCGCCAGGCGCTTGGGCGAAATGCGGCCGCCTACAGTCGGCAGGGAAGCGAGATGGGCTTTGATGCGGCAGTTGCCTATGCTCTCGAAGATGAGGCTCGGCACGATTAGCTCCGCCAACTCTGGCGGATCTCTAATTTCGGTCAGTGCTGAAGGATCTTCACCTCGGACCAGTTGGGAGAACCGGCTCAGAACTCTCTCAGATCCTTGTTAATGTCTCAAAAGGCGCTGCTTTCGAGTTTTGAGGCAGCCAGGTGACGGCTGACTGCGCCGTTCACGGACGTACGCTGGATCCCGCGTGCGTCCGCCGGTGTGGCTGTCTTCTTGGCTGTCATCGATGCCGAATGTGGCGGGGATGGATGGGAATCGAACCCACCCAGGACGCCTCAGCAGCGCCCCGCAAACGGTTTTGAAGACCGCGGGGCTATTGTCCGCTACCGTCCATCGACATGCGTACAGGCTCGGACGCAGGCATCGCCAATCCGTCATCGTCCGCAGTCGTCCGCCGCGATCCACGGTCTTGGCTGTCTTTTTGGCTGTCAGCGACCCCGCACGGGCAGGAGACTCTTAATCCCAAGGTTCAGGGTTCGACTCCCTGCGAGAGCACCATCATGTGGTAATCGCAGTTGTTCGGCCCGCAACATGTTGTGGTGACTTTGCCGCGATGCGTTGAAGCTGCGGCATTTGACAGCTCAATTTGACGCCCGGGACGACGAAAGCATCTCGGACACGCTCTGGGACACCAACTGAGGGTCGTTGCGGTTCGACAATCTCGACCTCGAATCGCTACTCGACAGGCACGTCAGCCTTTGGAAGTGCCGGGGCGACACCAGCAACAGTTGACCCGGGTCTGGACCTCTTGTCGGAAATCTGACCGCTGCGAGCGTATAGAGGGTAGCGATGGCTGTGCTACCTGCCGCGAGGACGCTTCTCGACGCTGCCAAAAGTGGCGACGACGGAGCATTCGAGATCATGCTCCGACCTGTGCTTGAACCAGGGTATCGCCTGGCGGGCGGCATGTTGCAGGACGCTCAGGCTGCACAAGACGCGGTTCAAGAAGCCGCCTTCAAGGCTTGGCGAAAGATTCGGCAATTGCGCGACGGGTCTGAGATGAGGCCCTGGTTCCTGGGCATCGTGGCTAACGAATGCCGATCCTTTCGACGATCGCGATGGTCTTCGGTCCTGAGCTTGGCCGGGCCTGCCAGGACAGACCCCGACTCAGCCGACTCAGTACTGAACAGCATCGAATTGCGGCGAGCCCTTCGTTCCCTTGACGAGAAGAAGCGCCTGGCTCTGGTTTTGCACTGGTACCTCGATCTGCCTTTGGCAGAGGTGGCCGCCATCACCCGGTCGAGCGTCCACGCCGTCGAGGGCCAGGTGCAGCGCGGAATGCACGAATTGAGACATCGAATGGAGGGTCACGGTGGATAGCGAACGGCAGCTGAGGTCTCAACTCGTCCGCTCACTCGACGAGGCTTTGCCGGCGGCACCCTGGCTCGAAGCAGCTGTCATTGATGACCTTCGCCAGCGCCGACGAAGCGGACGAATGGACCGGGGTGTCGCCAGATCCGCGCGGAGGCTCCTTTCGCTCCCTCGTCCGGTTGTTCAGTGGGCAGCCGTGGCTGCACTGCTGATTGTGGCGATCGTTGCCGGGTTGATGGCGAGCGGAGCGCTGCGCCAAACGCAGACCGCGCCGGCCGGCATCCCCACGGCGTCGCCTGTGCCGTCTTTGCCGCAGTCTGGCGAACTTGCACCAGGGACCTACCGGTCCGGCTGGCTTACGTACACTCTGCCGGCCGGATGGTCCGCATTCGAGGGCTGGGGAGCCACCAAGAACAACTCTGCACCGCCCGACGGAATGGCGATAACACCCTGGGAGATCGCCAGCGTTTACCCAGACCCGTGCCATGCCTTTACGAAGCCGGCCACCTCGATCGGTCCGACCGTCGACGACCTGGTGGCGGCACTCCAGGCCCAGAAGCGGAGCGCTCCCGTTATCGTTGGCGACACCGCGATCAACGGCTATCGCGGCAAGCGGGTCGAGCTGGTGGTTCCAGTCGAGGCCCCCGACCAATGCGAAGGCGGGCAGTATCTCTCATGGGTGGACCTGTTCGGGGGCGACAGATACAACCAGGCTCCTGGCCAGCACGACGCCCTCTACATCCTGGACGTCAACGGACGACGACTCGTGATCAACACGGCCTTCTACGCGGGTTCGGACCAGGTCGAGTTGAAGGCAATCCTCGACTCCGTCAAGATCGCCCCCTGATATCACGTGATGCACAGTGTTTTCCGCGCATAGCTCGCGCCGGGATGTAGCCGGTTATCAGCGAAGTGGTGCCGATTCCCAGTCAATCGAAAGTGAGCGCTTACGCGCGGCGGTCTGTCGCGGTCATCGCGATTGTTGTCGCATTAGCGGCGGGCGCGTGCACGACCGAAGGACCGGCCGCCGAGCGCTCGACTCCCGCCGATATATCGCTCAATAGCACGCCGCAAGCGATACCTTCTTAACCACGGGAGCGGAAAGCACTCGAGCGCAGACAACGTCCGCCGCGGTCACATCTCCAAACAGGGCTCGCCTCCGGTCCTCACCGTAAGCGGCCATTTCATCCTTTGACCGAAGCGCCGTCGTTATCGTCGTGGTCCGGTAGCAGGCCAACAGGAGTTGGGCCCGATGTCTGACCGAGGGCTCGCGCAAATAGTGGAAGTGCTACGCCCATGAGAGCTGCGCTGCACGCCAGCGCGGCGCGGATCGAAACCCCTGAGCCGACGACGCCGACGATCGGTCCTCCCACGATCTGTCCGAGCGCGTCGGCCTGCCCATCCACCGAGAACAGCGTCGCGCGGCTAGAAGAGTCAAGTGACCGATTGAGCCAGGCCCGCTGAACCGGCCCGAAAGCCTGTCGCGTGACCGAGGCCAACCACAGAAAGGCGATCGCGACGGCGAGGTTGGAAGCCACCGCGAATCCGACAAGCATCACCGCCCGAGCTGCCGTGACCGCGAACAGCCACTTCGTCACCAGGGCATGGTTTCCGAGGTCGAGCCGATGCCTGATGATTTGGGTCGTTGCGATGCCAATCAGCGCTGAGCCGCCGCTAATGAGTCCAAACCAAAGGACGGGAGAGAGTCCAGCGAAGCTCGGCAGTCCGATGTCCTTGAGGAAGTGCACCTGGGCTAGTCGATCGATACCTTCACCCGAAAGACCCCAGACAACCGTGATCGCAAGAATCGTCAGTATCAGCGGCCGGCTGCGGATGGAGGCGAGCGACGAACGCCAACCCACGACCATGCCAGCGAGGGTGCCCGTCGCCTGACGGGGGATTGCCTTGTAGCCGGACTCGGTCATTGCAAAGAAGAGGTACGCGCCGAGCAGCAGGTGAAGCCCGCCACCGATCACTATCGGGAGGTTAAGCCGGATCGACGCCAGGCCGACCCCGACAAAGATCCCCACCAAGGCCGCCGCCTGCCCGAACTGCGACCCCCGCAGGAACAGACGGCCAGCTCGCTCCTCGCCAACTTCATCGGTGATCCAAGCATCATCGGCACCATCGGAAAGGGTGGCGCCGATGCCCCATATGACCTGGGCGATGGCGATCGCTGTGAACTGCGGGACCAGCCCTTCCAGGATGAAGCCCGCCCCCACGAGCCCGAAGCCAACCGCGACGGCCCAGCGGCGGCTGAAGGCGTCCGCCAGCAGCCCCGTGGGGACCTGAAAGACAAAGCATGTGAGCTCGAGGACTGTACCGACCAAGAGGAGCCTAAGCGGGTCGAAATGGGCGACCTCGACCTGGTAGACAAGGTTCGTCGTCGCGATGACATTGAAGAACAGGGCGCCGCCGGCCCGCAGGACGAGATAGGCGAACGTCGGGTCTTTGGAACGAATGGACAACTGAAGGACCTCCCGCCGGCCCGAGGGCACGGCAAGTCGAGGGAATCGGGAGGTCCAGCAGATGGCACGCGGGCCGGGAGGCCAGACGTCTCCCGCGACGTCAGGGACGTTCGCGGGTATTTACGTGCGCAGAATCGTAATAGGTTTGGCCTCCCGGTGCACAGACGTCACGTCTTCGTTCCAACGCTTGGTGCGGACAGCGAAGGTGCTTGGTGGCGCGCTGCGGTCGTCTCAGAACGACCTCAGGCCAACCTCACTTGCCAGTCGGTTAGCGATGTGGCAACCGTCATGCAGCCTCACGAGGCTGGGCGGCAGTCTTAAGCTCCGGCCATGCCAAACGTGCTCATCACTGGAAATTGAGCCGAGAGCAGCAGTATTGGCGGATCAGGCGCGATTAAACGACCTGAGAACCATGAGCTATACCACCCGACGAGGCATGCGACCGATATTCTGCGCGACGGCTTTGGCGAAGAGAGCGGGACGTACCTGACCGAGACTGACCACAGTGGCGTCTGGTTATTCGATCGACCCCCGGACGACTATGTGGGTGACGACGACACGGTCGCTTTGCTGGAACTTGAGATACCCGAACCTGTTATCGGCCCGTTCGAGTGGGTCACGAGCCTACCCTACCGCGAATTCTTGGTGCCAGCGAGGGTCGTCAACCTGTATGGGCCTCCCCGTGTCAGCGACGAACACTAGTCGGGCTACCCAGAAAGCCCATCTGCATCGGTAGGTGTCCAGCCGCAGTTAGGCCTGCGCACGACTCAGCAGATGATTGCGAGCAACTGGTAGGCGACGTCACCGGCCGGTGACGACGCTGCCATCCCGCAGACGCCGATGGGGCTCCAGCGACGCTGAGGCTGTCGTCCGAGGTCATTTGTCTAAGCGCAACCTTCCCTACTGATGTAAAGCAAAGGTCTTGACTCAGTACGCCACGGACTCAAACTGATTTGCGGAAGCTGCTGGGCATAGGATTGAGCGTGCGACTCAATAAGGTGGCGCTGTTGGCGACCGACGGCATGACGAATAGACAGATCGCCGGTCGGGTGTTCCTCAGTCCGAAGAGCGTCGACGGCGTGATGGCGCGCGTCTATGAGAAGCTCGGCGTCCACACCCGAGCCGAGACCTGGCGCCAGCCAGGTCGCGCAGGAGCCGGACTGGCCTGAAGCTGCTGCTAGGTCTCCATTATCGGCAGCATTTTCATCGGCCGCTATGCGCGACTGCACGTGCAGGCCCCACGGCGATGCGTTGTGTTGTCCAGCTGAAGGCCGGCCGGAACCCGAACTTGGCGATTACAGTTAGCTGAGACGGTGCGGCTGATCGGGATCTACGTGATGTCTCTCGTTAGCGTCTTGTTGGCGGTGGCGTCGGTCTGGTTCGTCATCACTGGACGCAACCTACCTGGCCTTCTCGGGCGTGGCCTCGCAAAGGGCGACAACCAACGGCTGAAGCGGGCCCCGCGCGTCTATTTCAAGGCGGTGGGCTTGTTCGTTGGCATGGCCGCGCTCGACGGTTTCTTCTTCGCCTGGGTGATCAGCCTACTTCCGAGTCCATCGATCGCGATGCTCGAGATAGTTGTCGCGGTCATGGTGGCGCTCACGTTGCCGACTACAGCCGCAGCGGTCTGGCTGTTCGTTCTAGCTGCTCGATACCGCCTATTTCGCTGGGATAAGCCGTAGAGATAGCGCAGATTTCGATAGCAGACGGTTATCGCGAGCTCCCCTCGTTCCATTTGACCCCACATAGGTAGAGGACGCGCGCGAAGCTGGCGAACCGCAAACGGTCTAGAAAACCGTTTGCGGGCACAAGTCGACTTCCAGACGCTGTCGCTCCAGTACCGGCCCGTCGTCTGACCTACCCACACCGTTGGCTGTCGTTGGCTGTCATGTGTTGGCTTGGCGGCCGCCGGCAGACGAACGCGAACTTGAGTGGACGTCTACGGACGCCCGCAGACGGTTTTGAAGACCGCGGGGCTGGCGTCCGCAGTCGTCCATCAACGTCCGCTTAGGTTCGATTGCTAGTCTCACCAATCCGCCATCGTCCGCAGTCATCCGCCGGCTTGGCTGTCTTCCTGGCTGTCGGAGAACTCTGCAGCGTGGCTTTCGCAAGTGGTACGAGTGCAACTAGACCAGATTGAGGAGACCAGTCAATCCCCTAATCGAGTTGACTGACCAGCGCTAACGGGACAAGCCTAGGCGAACTCTTCGCTTGACGTGCCCCGAGAAAATGAACGATAGGATCGCCGCACCGGCTGACGATCGGAGACTCAGGCCCCGATGCGGACGCTCATTGTTGTCGTGCAGGCGCGCGCTACGCGTTCGTGATTACCGCCGCCGCACTACGCCACGTTCCGGCCACGCCGCATCGCCTCGAGACCGATCTTTGCCGCCGGGGGCTGTGGGGCGACGATGATCGACATCTTCGGGGTCTCCCGGCGTTCGGCTTCCGAGGTCCGCCTAAATCGTCCGAACTTCATCCGCCATAAGTAGAGTTCGGGCGGTGGACTCGACCGAGCTCATCGAGCGGTGCGATCGCCTCGCGGCGCTCGCCGCCCGGCGCCTTGCGTTTCCGACGGCCAACCCCGCGGCCAGCGCTCGCGCGCGCCAACTGCACGACCACCTCGACGGGTTTGTGCGTCCGCGCGTCGCCGACATCGACGCGCCGCTGCTCGTGTTGCTCCTCGGGCCCACGGGCGCTGGCAAATCCTCGCTCATGAACACGATCGCCGACGCGGAGGTAAGCAAAGTCGGCGTGCTGCGACCGACGACGAAAGACGCGGTACTGTACGCGAGCGAGGGCGATTCGCATCGAATTCTCGCGAGCGGTCGTCTCTCCGCCATCGCGAAGGAGAGGCTGAAGCTGGCGGCAGCGCCGGCAAGCTCGGATGGCGTTGCCGTCATCGATGCGCCCGACATCGACTCCGTCGAGCGTGACAACCGCGAACTCGCCGACGTGCTGGTGGAGACCAGCGATCTCTGCGTGTTCGTCACGACCGCGACGCGCTACGCAGACCTCGTGCCGTGGGAGGTGCTGCGCCGGGTGCGCGAGCGTGGTCTTCCTCTCGTGGTGGTGTTGAACCGCGTCCCAGCTGATGAACACGATCGGGCGACGGTCGTTGCCGACGCCCAGCGGCTGCTCGGCCAGGCCGGCACACCAAGCGCGCCGGGACCAATGGACCTGATCGTAATCGATGAGGGCGACCTTGAGCCGCGCGTGGGCGGACTCGCACGCGAAAAGACACGTCCACTCCTCGAGCGCATAGCGCGCCTCGCCGCGGAGGCCGACGAGCGTCGCACTGTCGCGACGCTCGCGCTCGCGGGTGCGCTCAAGGGCCTCGCGCCCCTCGCCCACGCCATCGCCGACGACCTCGAACACGAGGCCATCGACGCCGATGCGCTGCGGCGGATCGCCGCCTCCGCATACGCCGAGGAACTCGCTTCACTGGTGAGGGCGCTAGAGGGTGGACTCATCTTGCGCGAGGAGGTGCTTCGTCGATGGAACGACTTCGTCGGCGCCGACCAGGTGGCGAGATTCATCTCCTCAGGGATCGGCAGGCTGCGCGCCATGCTGCTGACCGCGTTCCGCGGAACGAAGGCCGCGCCCGTGACAGTCGTCGAGGCGGAGATGACGAGCACGCTCGAGGCGCTCGCGCTGCGTCACGCGACCGACGCGGCCCGGCGGACCGCGGTGGCGTGGTCCGACCGATCCCAAGCTGCCGCGCTCGTCGCTCGCAATCCCGGTCTATGGTCGGCGTCCGAAGGATTCGGCCCCGCCATACGAGAGGGCCTGGACCGGTGGATGCGGGCAATCGTCGATGACGTCCGCGCGCATGCCGGCCGGAAGCGCGCGGTCGCGCAGGTCGCGGCCCTCGGCGTGAACGTCGTCAGCGTCGCCGTAATGCTCGGCGTGTTCGTGCACACTGCTGGCCTCACCGGGACCGAGGTGGGGATCGCAGCGGGGACGGCAATCCTCAATCAGAAGCTTCTTGAGGCAATCTTCGGAGAAGGCGCGATGGCTGAGCTTATCGCCAACGCGCGTGCCCGGCTCAAGGCTTTGCTGACCTCGCTCTTCAAAGGCGAGCGCGAGCGCTTCAACGCGCTCGTGCCCGCGCCGGGGGGCCTGCGGGAGCTTGCGGCGGAGCTGCGCGCGGCGGTCGACGGCATGGCACCGTGAGCATCGATCGCTGCCTTGGGAACCTCGACGAGGCGATCGTGGCTGCGAAGGCACTCGACCTCGACACAAGTGCCGCCACGGCGACGCGCGACACGGCTAGGGCGCGGCTCGGCTTCCCGAGCAGCGCCTACGTCCTCGCGCTGGCCGGCGGCACCGGGGTCGGGAAGTCGACCCTGTTGAACGCGATCGCCGGCGAGAACGTAAGCGCGGCCGGCGCGCGCCGACCGACGACATCGGACGCGGTCGCCTGGGTACCTTTCAGTCGCCGGCGCGAGCTCGCGGGCCTGCTGCAGTGGCTAGGCGTTAGCGAGGTGCGAGAGCACGCTGGCGGCGCGCACGCCGATGTCGCCGTGATCGACCTTCCCGATTTTGACTCGATCGCTCCAGCGCACCGAGAGCGCGTTGATGCTCTGCTTCCCCGCGTCGACGCTGTCGCGTGGATTGTGGATCCGGAGAAGTACATGGATGACGTCATGCACGGCGGCTACTTGAGGAAGTTCGCGCCGCGCATTCGCCGCCAGATCGTCGTCCTCAACCGCAGCGATCTACTGACTGCCGCGGACGCGGCACGAGTCGCCGCGGACATGCGCAAGCAGCTACGTCGAGACGGCGCGGGCGACATCGACGTCGTCGCGACGCGGGCGCGAGAGGGCGCAGGCGGCATCCGCGAGCTACGCGAGTGGCTCGAGTCTGGGGTCGATGCGAAGCTCGTCGTCGCGTCTCGAGTCGCCGTCGAGGCGCGCCAGGCCGTGCGCGATCTCGCCGCCGACGCGGGCGTGTTGGACGAAACCCACGTCCCGCTCATCGAGCCGGCGCGTCGCGAACGCGCCATCTCCTCGCTCGCCCGCGGCGCGCTCGACCTCATCGACATCGCGGGCCTCGAGCGGCAGGCCGTCGCCGCGACGCGGTTCGCGGCTCGGCGGCGCGGCGCAGGACCGCTAGGGCGCCTCACAAGCGCGATCTACCGGCTCAGCGGCCGCGCCCGGACGTCGGCGGACCCGGTCGACTTCCTGAGACGCTGGCGGCTGCGCGGCTCGCTCGCGCCGGCAGTCGAGCCGCTGCGTGAGCTCGTGAGGTCGACCCTACCCTCGGTGCCGGCGCCGCTCCGCGGCGCGCTCGCCGGGCTGAGCGCGCCCGCCTCAGTAGAGAAGCGAATCGCTGTGGCAATCGATCGTTCGCTCGCGGCCGAAACGGCCGGCTTCCAGGTGCCCACGAGCAGGCTGTGGTCGGTCATCGGCGCCGCCCAATATGCCGTGACCGCACTCCTCATCTTCTCCGTGCTCTGGTTCGCGTCGCTCTTCGTCATCCACGACGCGCCCGTCGGCGCGATCTCCGTGCCGTATCTCGGACCTGTGCCAACGCCCGTCGCGCTGCTTGCTGCCGCGCTACTCGCCGGCTACTTTCTCGTGAAGCTGCTACAGCTGCACGCCGGCTGGCTCGGGCGAGGGTGGGCAACGCGCGTCGGCGAACGTATTACCCGCGCGGTCCGCACTGCGATCACCGACGACCTCCTGGTTCCCCTGGACAAGTTCGATGCCTCGCGCGCGGCGCTCAAGAAGACCGTGCTCGTGGCGGACGACTGCTCATGAGCCGCCGTCCGATCCTGTGCAGGCGCGCCCGAGGGGATCGTGAACCGCGCAACGGCGGCGGTCGACACCACGCCTACAGCGGTGGCGACAAAACGCCTCCGTACAGCAACGCCGACGAAGGACGATGGCAAATGGCGGTCTTAGATGGCACTCCGCGAATACAGATCTCGATTTCTGAACGTGGCAAATCGATCTGTTAACCGCAGGGCGTTAGACATGACAGGCAAGTTAGCGAACGTCTGGGTTGTTGGGTTCGAAAATGTCGTCGCGCGGTTGCTGGCGTCTGGCAGCAGTCGCAAAGTAAGCCGCCGAGGCGGATCTGAGGGGTCACCGCACTCCCATCAGATTGCGATCGATACTGGGTAGTTATCGATAGCAATGGGTCGCTCGCGTTACACCGGCTCGACGCATGGTTCCAGGTTATCTGCGCCATTCCGACGCAACGTTCGCGACTGAGCCATTGCCGGTCCCTTAGGAACCGAGCACTGAAACGGAGCGCTGATTTACGCAGGAACAGGCCTTGCGCTCTGGGTTCGGTACCGAATATGACGCACGACTCTGAGAAACCGCCGAAAGCTCCTGGAGTTCTGTGCAATGCGGTCAGGCGATGCGACGCGAGCGATCCGAACCGAATCCCGCACCTTATCGTAGGCCTCGCGAATTGCTGCACGACGCAGCAATGCGTACGCGTCGATCGAGTCCGCTCGATTTGGAACTATTTGCCGACGATCACCGTCGGTGACACGAAACCGTGCTCCCATAGTCTGGATAGCGTCGAAATCAGCAACAAGCCAGTTTTCATATTTGCTGTTCTTTAGAACAACATCGACACCGCACCGCACATTGGGTCGAACGAGGTTGGCGATCCCTGTCGCCAGATCGCCGCAGCACTCCTGACGGTCCTCGCGATCCAACACGATGACAGCTCGATCGACACGATCCTCTAGCTGGCGAACCGCCCTCGCACACTCACGAGCGATGACAGCCACCGGGGCAGCGGGCTGTATGTTTGCCTTGACCGGCCGGCGGAGCGCGTCAGGCAAATCCGCCGCGAACTTCGCAGTGATGAACGGTAACGATTCGAACTCAGATACGCCCTCGACGACCAAGCCGATGGTCACCCTTCGGGCCCAGACTCGCCAGTCGTGAGCTCAAGCGGGAGCTGAGCGGGGACACTCTGTGGGATCAGCCCGCTATCGAGTAGCTCGAATACAGTGGACTTGCCTGACTCCCACGTCGCAACTGCATCTGGATCAATTTCTGCCAAGTCTGCGACCCGACTGATGCCGTTCTCCTTCCACATGACTGCGACGTTCTCTGGACGAACGTAGCTCAGCAGCACCGGCGAATGAGTCGTGATGAGCACTTGCTTGTTACTTAGGCTCCGGCAGACGTCAACGAATTCCCTGAGAATCCAAGGATGGATCGAGTTTTCAGGCTCCTCAATCACCAGTAGTGGAGTTCGAAAGTCGTGGAGGGCCGCGAACAGTGCGAGGCTCTGAATAGTTCCATCGGAGACCTCTTCAACCGTCCAAGGTCGACCAACGCCTCGTTCAAAGAAGTTAAGGGTGAGGCGCCGATCGTGGGTGAATGCGATATCGATCCTCGTTAGGTCGGGTAGGACTCGGCGCATCGCCTGTACGACTGCTTCCCAAGCGCTCGGATCGTCACGTCGCATAGAGGCGACCAAGCCCGGCAGGTTGGCGCCGTGTCGATCGAGTTCGGCGTTTGGCGTCGGAACCCCTGGTCGCCTGGCCTCCAGCGGCGTCAGCTGGTAGACGCGTATGCGACTCATTTGGTTAACAAAAGTGGCGACCACTGGATTGAAAGCGAGCGTTCGCAACAACAAATTGCCACTTTCCGTTTCTTGCTTCAGGACTTGGTGGAAGCTGGGATCCTGAAACGGGTAATCAGTGTCCTCGGGAGCGGCAGCTAGATCCTGGGCGGAATCCGATTGCGGTTGCGGCAGGGCAAGGAGCAACTCGGTCTTAGAGCGCCGCACGGCTACTATGTCGCGGCCGTCGCTCCTGATGGTTAGCGCTTCGTCCTCAATTGCGTAGTCCGCTCCGACAGCCTGGGTCGCGGCACGCAGGGAGAAGGAATGTTCCAATTCGACTCTCGCACCGCTTGGTCGTGGATCAGAATCAGAATCCATCCACTCGAAATCAGACAACGTGGCTCGAACCATGAAGGCGATCGGCCGTTTGGATCGCCGAACGCGTCGGTGTGCAACATTCTCGTAGCCGCCTTTGCGACGCATCGCAAGATCTATTCCAAACCTGTGTACCTCGGCAATGAAGTCGAGGGCGTCGGCGAGATTCGACTTGCCAGCGTTGTTTGGTCCAGCCAGGACTGTGAGGTTGCCCGGCCGCAATACAAGGCTATAGAGCGACTTGTAGGTCTCGATGCCGACGGCATCAACCCTCACGGCAGATCCGTGTGACTGGACATTGCATGGCCATTCAAACCCAGGTCCGCCCGGATAGTAATGCCACAGCTCATCGTCACGAGCCGGCGCCGCTTGCGGCGCTTATCTTGCCACCTCCATCAGGAGTTCAAATGCGCACTTTTTGGGCCTGTCTGAATCTGTGGCTTACCGAGTGTCCAAACGATCGATTTCCAGTACGCAGAATGCCCAACGCATCGCCTTGAAACCAAGTGTTGGCTGCCTTCAGGGTGCTTCCCAGTGGAGTCACTGCCGGGAGGATTGGGATTGGATTAGCTCTCGGGCAAGCTCCTGGACGTCGGGATCGGCGCGAAGCATAGAACGTTCAACCTCCGCGCGTGGCGCGTCCCGACCGCCGGTTCAGCGGGCCGACCGCGCTACCACTCGCGGGATGCTATCGAGGGCTAGAACCTTCCACCCGGCCGAGACCCGATCCGGATTGGCCGATTCAGTCGAAGAGAGCCGGTAGCCGTCGCGCATTAACGCGCGGGTTGGAATCCCTTCCTCCATCGAGGGAGGTGGACGACTTGATATGTCCACCGAGATGTCCCAGCGTCCGTCGTAGGTCGCTGCTGTGGCTGTCATCTTGGCTGTCATTCCAGCCATAACTGGCGGGGATGGATGGGAATCGAACCCACCCAGGACGCCTCAGCAGCGCCCCGCAAACGGTTTTGAAGACCGCGGGAGGCACCAGCCCCCGAACATCCCCAGCAGGGAAGATGCTATTCGGTCAGCGGGATGCCTATGCCCTCGACTCCAAGCGGCTCGGCGTGCCGGGTCAGCATCCCCACGAGGAACCCCAGCACCCGATCGACTGACGAACTGCCCACGATCCGAGCCACCAGTGCCGGCTCGGGTGACCGGAACGCCCCCAGCTTGCCTTCCCTGGCGAGGCGGGCAAAGCCCCGCGACCCGGCGGAGACGAAGGTGACCCGGACCCCCGCGTAGCGGTCGCCGGAGTGGACCAGCGTGAGGGGACTCTTGCGCCTGACTTCCCACGCCCTGATCTCCTGCCGCTCGATCCGCCGCTGCAGGGTGCCCAGGAAGCGCTTTCCACCGGGATCTTTGCCCGCGTAGATCGCGACCTGCACGCGAGAACAATAGCCAGCTTTGCGCCGGCCGGAGAGGACTAGTTGCCTAGATCAGCGCCTCGAGCTTCGTCCGGAGGTCGCCTTTCATGTTCGGGCGGTAGCCGATGGTCCGGTCAGCGGGCTTGCCGTCCTTGAATATGATCACCGTCGGGATCGACATGATCCCCAGTGACGTGGGTGTCGCCGGGTTCTCGTCGATGTCCATCTTCATGACCGTCACCTTGTCTCCCAGCTCGTCGTGGAGCTGCTCGACGATGGGTGCGATCATCCGGCAAGGGCCGCACCAGGCCGCCCAGAAATCGACCAGCACCGGCCGGTCTGCCTTCAGCACCACAGCTTCGAAATCGGCGTCGGTGACCGCTTGTATGACTGCGTTTGTTTCTGCCATCTAGGACGCTTTCTTCTCCGTTTTGGAATCCGACTTCGACTCTGACTTCTTGTCCGGCTTCGACTCGGAGGGGGCCTCGGACTTGCTCGCCGAGCTGCCGTCCGCCGCGGCTGCGCGCTCGTTGGAGCTGCCCGCCGTGCCGTTTCCAGACCCCTTGTAGTCGGTGCTATAGAACCCGCTGCCCTTGAAGCTGATTCCCACCGGGTAGAGGATCTTGGCGAGCTTGCCCTCGCACTCCGGGCACACCTTCAGGGGCTGGTCGGTGATCTTCTGCCGGATCTCGAACTCGTGGCCGCAGTTGCTGCAGCGGTAACCGTATGTGGGCATCTTTGTTTTCTTTTCGGGGTTCCTAACTATAGCCGCCGGTTGGGATCCAGACGGTGAAATACCATCCCGGAAGGCGGCTTGGGGTGGAAATATGTGCTCTTCTGTGGAAGTGTCTTGCCCTCCTGCGCCAGCTTCAAAACCTGCTTGAGATCGGGCGCGTCCAGGAAGTAGGCGCCGACGCCCACCCCGTCGTCCACCCACCGGACCGCCTCGGCGGCGTCGCGTGTGTAGAGAAGGAGGTCTTCCGGGTTCCGCTTGCCGATGATGTTGTCGATCACCTGCTCATGCAGCTCCACCACCGCCACCTCCCCTTCGAGAGGCAGCACCTGGAACCGGTGGTCCTGGTAGGCGCCCGCCGCCACCCGGCCTTTCAGCGCCGCCAGGGTCGCTTCCAGTGATGGCATTTCCTCGCCGCCGGTCACGGTCACGCCCGCCTTCAGCACCCGGTGGGTGGGCAGGACCTCCAGGCCCGGATCGTCGATGTCGGTGAGCAACGCCAGGGTGAACCGGGATGACGCGTCGGGCGGGCCGCCGACCTCTTCGGCGTAGGCAAGGGCGGTCTCGTAGCGGTGGTGGCCGTCGGCGATGAGCACCGGAATCTCTTCGAAAGCCGTATGCACCACGGCCTGGATCACGCGGTCGGTGATGGTCCACACGCGGTGCTCGGTACCCTCCGGCCCGTGGAAGGAGAACGCCGGGATCCGGTTGCTCACGACGTCGGTGATCTGCTCGACGCCGAGGCCCCGACCTTCATAGACGAACCACAGCGGCTCCAGACTGACCCGGGTCGCGCGCATCAGGGCCAGGCGGTCCTCCTTGGGCCCGCTGTGGGTGCGCTCGTGCGGCAGCACGACCCGGTCCTCGTACGGCTGCAGCCGCAGCGCGGCGATGAGGTCTCGGCGCTGGCGGCCGTCGAAGGTGACCTCGTGCACGTACATGGATGGCTCATCCGGCTGGATGATCCGGTTGCGCTGCCACTCGTCGAACGTCGCGCCGGCGCGCTGGTAATCCGTTCCCGGCCGCGTGACATGGACGACGTTGTAAGGCGAGAGCATCTCGTATCTCGGCAGGTCCGACTCCGGGATGACGTCATACGGAGGAGCGACCAGCGTGCTCGGATTGCCGGCGGTTGCGAGCCGGTATCGGATCCCGGACAGGCCTCTTACGTCAGCTATCGGGTGCGCCCCCCAGCTCGACGTAGCGGAGGTCGGACATGCCCGCAACCTCGCGCAGCCGCGACAGCACGTCGGGGCCGACCGCATCGTCGACCGCGAGGATCATCATCGCGTTGCCGCGAGGCGCATCGCGGCCGACCTGCATGCTCGCGATGTTCACGTCGTGCTCACCCAGGATCATGCCGAAGCTGCCCACCACGCCCGGCCGGTCCTCGTGCCGGCTGACCAGGAACCGCCCGTCCGGCACCAGGTCGACCCGAAACGAGTCGATCCGGACGGCCCGCGGCTCCCCCATGAGCACGGTGCCCGCGAGCTCGTGGCCGTGCATACGAAGGGTGACGAGGCTGGCGTAGCTTCCATGCGCGGGGCTGCGCCGCTCGATCAGCCTGACGCCGCGGCTCGAGGCGACCAGGCGTGCGTTGACCGCGTTGATGCGGTCCTCGGTGAAGGGCTGGAGCACGCCTCGGATGGCGGCCGCGACGAGAAGGTTGACGTCGTGCTCGGCGACCTCTCCCTCGAACTCGAGCTCGATGGCCGCCACCCTGCCGCCGAACAGCTGGCCGTGCAGCGAGGCCAGGCGCTCCGTCAGCAGCGCGAACGGGCGCAGGTACGCCAGCTCCTCGGGCGGCAGCGCGGGGGCGTTGACCGCATATCGGGGCAGGTCGCCGGCAAGCACCGCGGCCACCTCTTCGGCCACATCGAACGCGACGGAAGCCTGGGCCTCGATCGTGGACGCGGCGATATGTGGGGTGGCGATGAAGTTCGGGAGCCGAAACAGCGGATTGTCCCCGGCCGGCTCTCGTTCGAACACATCCGCCGCGGCCGCCGCGAGACGGCCCGACTCCAGTGCGACGCACAGGGCGTCCTCGTCGACGATGCCGCCGCGGGCGGTGTTGACGAGCCGCGCCGTCGGCTTGAGCTGTGCCAGCTCGGCGGCGCCGATGAGGTGGCGGTTGGCGTCCACCAGGGGCACGTGGACGGTGACGAAATCAGACCTCTCGAGAAGCTCGCCCAGCGCCACCAGCTCCACGTTGAACAGCTCGGCGCGCTCCACTGAGACGACCGGGTCGTAGGCCACGACCTCCATCTCCAGCCCGTGCGCGCGCTTGGCGACCTCGGAGCCGACGTTGCCGAGGCCGATGACCCCCAGCGTCTTGCCTCGGATCTCCGTGCCGATGAACTTCGATCGGTTCCATTCGCCTCGCTTCACCGAGGCGTCGGCCTGTGGAACCCAGCGCGCGACCGCGAAGAGCAGGGCGATGGTGTGCTCGGCGGCGGCGACGATGTTTCCGCGTGGAGCATTGACGACGAGGATGCCCTTACGCGTCGCGGCGGGAACGTCGATGTTGTCGACCCCGACGCCGGCGCGCCCCACCACGCGCAGGCGCCGCCCCGCCTCGAGAATCGGCGCGGTCACCTTCGTCTCGCTGCGCACCACCAGCGCGTCGAAGTCGGGGATGCGTTCGATGAGCTCGGCCTCGCCGAGCTTGCTGACCACGGTCACCTCGCCTGCACGGCGCAGCCGGTCGAGGCCGTCATCGGCGAGCGGGTCGGCGACGAGGATCCGGGGCAAAGCTGATCCCCCTCTAGGCGGGGACGCCCTGCAGAGACGCGGTGGCCGCGGCGACCCCGCGGCCGTCGGCCGGAGCGACGTCCAACTCTTCCAGCACCTGCTCGATCGTCCACAGCACCTGGACCACGTCCCCCTCGGCGACCGCGCCCAGGTGTCCCACCCGGACCATCTTGCCGGTCATCTTGCCCTGGCCGCCGGCGATCACGACCCCGTACTTCTGGTCGAGGAGCTTGCGCAGCGCGGCGACGTCGACGCCCGCCGGCGGCAAGGCCGACGTGACTGTGTTCGAGCGATATCCCTCCTGCGCGAACAGCTCGAAGCCGAGCGCCTGCAGTCCGGACTGCGTCGCGCGCGCCAGGCGGGCGTGCCTTTCGTAGACCTGCTCGAGGCCCTCCTCCTCCAGCATGTGCAGTCCCTCTTGCAGCGCAAAGGCGACTGATATCGCCGGCGTGAAGGGCGTCATCCCGTTCTCGGCCCAGGTCTTCGCCTCCTTCCAGTCGAAGTAAAAGCGCGGCGAGCGAGCCTTCGACTGCTGCGCCCATGCGCGCTCGCCGACGCTGACCAGCGCGAAGCCCGGAGGCGCCATCCAGCCCTTCTGCGAGCCGCTGACGGCGACATCGATCCCCCACGCATCCGTCTCGATCGCGATCGAGCTGATGGAGCTGACGCCATCGACGACCACGATCCGGCCGGCGTCGCGGGCGACGCGCGCAAGCTCGCGGAGCGGGTTGGTCAGGCCGGTCGACGTTTCGTTGTGCGTGAGCAGCACGACCTTCGCCTCCGGGTGGCGCTCGACGACCCGGGCGAGGTCGTCCGGGTCCACAGGTTGGCCCCACTCGAACTCGAGTCTCACGACGTCCGCGCCGTAGGCGGCCGCAAGCGCGGCGAATCGCTCTCCGAAGTTGCCGCACAGCGCCACGATCACCTCGTCACCAGGTGACACCAGGTTGGCCACGGCCGATTCGAGGCCGCCCGTGCCCGACGACGTCAGCAGGAGCAGGTCGCTGGAGGTCTTGAAGACGCGCTTCGCGCCGGCCGTGATCTCGGCCAGGATGGCAGCGAACTCCGGCCCTCGGTGGTCGATCATGGGCCGGTTCATGCTGCGGACGACCCGCTCCGGAAGAGGCGTCGGGCCGGGGATGCGAAGCTGGGTCTGGAAGGTCATGGGCGCGCTCCGATATTGGAATGCGGGGGCGTTACGAATTGTAGCCCCCACCGGTCTGGGTCACCCCCACCCGCCCGGGCCCTAAAAGGGCCGGGGCGACCTCCCCACGAGTGGGGAGGGAGATGTTCCTCTAGGTCTAATGCGATTCGGTCGTGTACGGAAGCAGCGCGATCGCCCGCGCGCGTTCGAGCGCCGTGGTGAGAGGGCGCTGGTGCCGGGCGCACGTGCCCGTGACGCGGCGGGGCAGGATCTTCCCGCGGTCGCTAACGAAGCGGCGAAGCCGCGAGATCTCCTTGTAGTCGATGTACTGGACCTTCTCCACGCAGAAGCTGCACACCTTGCGGTGCTGGCGCTTGGGCCCTCTCGGCCCCCCGCTGCTGGAGTCGCGTTGTGGACGGTTGACTGCCATTGGTCAAAAGCTCCTTAGAAAGGTATGTCGTCCGGGTCGACGTCTCGGGGGGCGTCGTCCGGAGCGGGAATGTCGTCATGTGCGGCGGCGCCGCTGCTGCGCGCCGGCGCCCCGGCGCCCGCGTTCGCGGTCGCGCCGCGCGGCTCGAGGAACTGCACGTCGTTGGCGATGATCTCGGTCACACGTCTTTTCTGCCCATCCTGGCCTTCCCACGAACGTGTCTGGATGCGGCCCTCGACGAAGACGAGCGCGCCCTTGCGCGTGTACTGGGCCACCGTCTCGGCGAGGTTTCGCTTGCCGATCGGGTAGGCGACGATGTTGTGGTAGTCGGTGAACTCCTTCCGCTCGCCGTCAGGTCCGGTCGACCAGCGGTTGGTGGCGATGCTGAAGTTCGTCACGGCGGTTCCGCTCGGCGTGTAACGCATCTCGGGGTCCTTGGTCAGCCGGCCGATGAGCAGCGCCTTGTTCAGATTGGACATCTATGACTCCTCCTCTCGATCCCCTTGCGACCTGCTGCCCGCCACCGCTTCCGCTTCGACCGCGATGGGCTCGAGCACGACCTCCGCCGGCGGCGGCGGTACGACGGGGGCCGGCGCGGCCTTCTCCGGCTTGCGCACGATCAGGTGCCGGAGCACCTCCTCGGTGATCTTGAGCGCAGCCTCCAGCTCGGGGATGCGGCCAGGATCGATCCGGAAATCCTGGAGGACGTAGGAGCCCTCCTTCTGGTGCTTGACCTCGTAGGCGAGCTTGCGCTTGCCCCAGAGATTGGTGCGCTCGGCGGTGCCGCCGGAGCGCTCGATCAACGTGTTGACCCGCTTGACCGCGTCCTGGACCTTGTCGTCGTCCAGGTCGGCGCGCACGATGTACAGAACTTCGTAATCCCGCAACGGGGACCTCCTTCCTATGGGTTCAGGCCGCGGTCATAACGGGGGCGAATGCCACCGGCCGAGGCCAGAAAGGGTAGGTCGGTATTCTATCAAGGCATGGCCTCGTCGACGCGTACCAAGACGCCCCAGCGCGGGGGCAAGTCCAAGTCCAAGTCCGGACGGCGGCTGCCGCCCAAGGTCAAGTCGGGGCCGGACATCCCGGTGCTCGCGGTCGTCGTAGGCGTGATCCTGCTGCTAGTGGGCGCGGGCCTGGTCGTCTATGCCGCCGTCAACAACCGACCGGCCACAGTCCCGTCGGCAGCCGGGATTCCGTGTGACCAGCTCGAGCATACCCAGGTCCACTACCACGTCGCCCTCCAGATCGTGCACGAGGGCGTCCTCACCCCCATCCCTGGCGGCATCGGCATCCAGGGCGGCGAGGCCGCGCCGACCTGCTTCTACTGGCTGCACGTCCACTCGGCCAACCAGGACGTGATCCACATCGAGTCGCCGGCCAAGGACACCTTCACGCTCGGCGACTTCTTCGCGGTGTGGAACACCTGGTCGGTCAACAACGGCCGGGGCAGCGAACCACTCGACGCCACGCACGTGTCGTCTTTCACGCTGACGCCCGACGAGAAGATTTATGTCTACCTCGACGCCAACGACGGCAAGGGCGCGCAGCTTTTCACCGGTGACCCCAAGACGATCCCGCTGAAGGCCCACGAGATCATCACCATCGAGATCACCTCCGGCAAGGCGACCACGCCGCCGCCGTTCAACTGGAGCTCGAGCACGAACACCGGCCTGTAGGGCTAAACCTCCAGGAGCACCCTGGCGGCCCGGTAGTGCTCGAGCGCGTCATATCCCCTGGCCGCGCGAAGTGCGCGATCCGCAAGGCGCAGGTGGGCGCGGACCGCTGCCTCGTGATCGCCGCGGCCGATGGAGAACGGCTTGCCTCGCTCCAGCGCGCGCAGGCGTTCGAGGCGATGGGCGTCGCGGCGCGCCGCGATGGTGCGCCTTTCCTCCGCCAGGATCGCATCGGCCTCCTCAGCGCGCCCGGTCGCCCGCAGCGCCTCAGCCTCGCAGAGGCGCACGTCGGTGCGGATCGGCCAATCGGATGCGTCGAGCGCCTCACCCAACGCCTCGAGAGCGCGGCGCGCCTGCCCGCGCGCCACCAGGACGCGCGCCCGCTCCAGCACCAGCTCGCGATCGAGGTTCGGCAGCCTGCCCTCGAGCAGGTAGTCGACCTCCGTGCCGAGCCGGCCGGCGATCACCCGCAGCACCCTCGTCGAAGGCTGGCTCCGCCCCAGCTCGACCTGGTTCAAGAACGCGCGGCTGAAGTCGCCGCCGCTGACCTTGGCCAGGCTCATCCCGCGCTGCCGGCGCACGCGGCGGATGCGCTCTCCGAGGGTCTCCTGCCTGGGCACGGACGAAGCTTAGCGGATGTAAAGCCCGGGTTTACAGGCCGTGGGCCTGGCGCCGCGCGGGTGCGAGCGCACGGCGCAGCCGCCGGTCCTGGTAGGCGATGTGGTCCGCCAGGCGCAGGAAGGCTTCGCGAAGCGGGCCGGCCTGCGCCTCACCGCTCGACAGCTGCCAGCTCACCACCTCCAGCTCCTGCCAGGTCGATCCGGCGCGGTCGCTGAACGCCATGTGGACGCGGCCACCCTCGGCCCAGGCCTCGATGGCCGCCGAGCAGCGGTCCGCGCGATCGGTGCCGTCGCTCCAGTCGCCGACCGCGATCGAGAGGACCACGCGGGCCTCCGGCTCGCGGTGGAAGTGCTCGAAGATGTCGGCGCGATAGATGGCGATCGGATCGTCGTCTTCGTACATGACGCCGATGACACTCTCGAAGGGTGCGCCGCAGTGGGTGCAGGTGCCAGACGAGACCTGGTCGTCATGCTCGATGCGCAGCTCGCCCATCACAAATAGTCCCTGGGGTCGAGGCTGCGTGTGATGCTCGTGAAGTTGCGAAACCCATTGGCGGTCACCATCCCGGTGTCCTCGATGCGAACGCCCCCCAAACCCAGCTTGTAGAGCCCAGGCTCCACGGTGACCACGTCGCCTTCGACCAGCGGGCCCTCGCTGGTCTCGCGCAATGATGGCCCTTCGTGCACATCGAGTCCAACGCCGTGGCCGGTGCTGTGGTTCATCTTCGCCACATCCTCGGGTCCCTCGTAGCCGGCAGACGTCGTGCCGTAGCCGCGATCGACCAGGACCTCGCACACAGCCGCGTTGACCTCCCTTCCGGAGACCCCGGCGCGGATCGATTCCTCTCCTACGTCCAGCGCCTGCAGCGTCGCGGCGTGCATGCGCCGGAACTCCTCCGGGACATCACCGACGACCACCGTGCGTGTGAGGTCGCCGTGGTAGTGGCTGGTGCGTCCGACCGGGAAGATGTCGATGATCACCGGCGCGCCCGCGCGGATCGGTCCTTCGCCGCGGAAGTGCGGCAGCGCGCACTCGGGCGAGCCGGCGATGATCATGTCGGGGCAGGTGAAGCCCATCTCGCCAAGGAGCAGCTGCGCGCGCCCGAAGAGCCGCTCCGACGTCAGCGGGCGTCCATCCGCCCACAACATGCCGTCGTTGATCTCCGCTGCGGCGAGCTGCCGCACGACCTCGACGACCGCCGCTTCCGCCGCATGCTGGCTCGCCTGGATCGCCTCGGCCTCCGCGGCTGATTTGTGCCGCCGCTCCGCGAGGAACAGGTCGCGTTCGACCTCCGCGGCGATGCCGTTGGCGCGCAGATCCTCCAGGTGCACCGCGTGCAGCCGCGGAGACACGCGCGCTTCGCCGATGCCCCTCTCGCTCAGCATCCTGGCCGCCAGGCGTGCCCACGACTTATGGCCGTCAGCCTCGCGGTCGACGATCACCTTGCCCGCCTTGCTTTGGGCGCGGGCCCGATCGATCTCGAGAGGGCTGACGACCAGGAGGTCGTCGCCTTCGGCAAAGCGGATGTACAGCCCGGTCTCGACCGCGAAGCCGGTCGCATAGATGAAGTCGGCGTCCGTTCCGCCAGTCGGGATGAGGACGATCGGCGATTTCGAGCTCGAATGCTTGGCGCGGGCGCGGCGGGTGCGCGCTCGGGCGGCTGTCCGCGCCGAACCATCGTCGCCGAAACCGGCGCTTCCCACCGCCTGCGCGACCGCCTCGAGGAGCTCCAGCTGCTGCTCGTAGGCGCGCTTTGGCGGGCGCGCTGTTGGGCGGCCCTCGAGGTTCAGCTTCTCCTGGACCTCATAGCCGCTCGTGTAGGCGACCTCGTACCCGAGCTCGCGGAGCTGGTTCAGGTCGCGCCGGAGCGTGCGTTCCGAGACGCCCGCGCGCTCGGCGAGCTCGAGTGGGTTGAGGCCGGGCTCCGCGATGATCGCGGCGAGGATGTTGAGGAGACGGGCGAGCCGGCGGGCGCGATTCACACCGCCCGGTTCATGCTGGCTGCCTAGCCGATCTCTTCCCAGGACGTAGCGTTGCCCTCGAACGGATCGGGCTCGGCCTCTTCCTGGTTTCCCACCTTCTGGTGGAACCTGCTGGCGATCATCTGGTAGGCCATCGCCTTGGGGATGCCCAGCTTGGTGAGCGACTTGACCTCGTCGGCCATGACCTTGTCACGGGCAGTCTCGATCGCTGCCAGAACCTCTTCGATGGACGCCGTCCTCTTGACCATGAGTACCAGATCATACCCAAGCCAGCCGTCCCTTAATCGACCCTAAGCATGTCTTTAGACTTAGCCCTCGAACCTGCCGCAGGCTTTAGCTGGGGGTTGGATGGCAGCCGATTACCCGACCGACAAGATCCGGAACGTAGTCCTGCTCGGCCACTCGCACGACGGCAAGACGTCGCTGGCCGAGGCCATGCTGTTCGCGTCAGGCGCGGTCCCGCGCCAGGGTTCGCCCGACCTGCAGACCGCGACCATGGACTTCGAGCCCGAGGAACAGAGACGCAAGATCTCGATCAACCTCGGCGTCGGCTTCGCCGAGCACGGCGGATTCAAGATCAACATCCTCGACGCGCCCGGGTTCTTCGACTTCACCGGGCAGGCGCTGAGCGGCCTCCGCGCGGCCGAGGGGGCGGTGGTGGTCGTCGGTCCAAGCGACCACCTGGCCGTCGGCACCGAGATCGCCTGGGAGCTCTGCAACCGCTCCACCAAACCCCGCCTCGTCGTCGTCAACAAGCTCGACAAAGAGCACTCCGACTTCTACGGCGCGGTGGGCGCCATGCGCGAGCACCTGTCGCCGCGGCCGTTCCCGCTCCACCTTCCCATCGGCGCCGAGGTGGATTTCCGCGGCATCGTCGACCTGCTCCACCTGAAGGCGTTCGTGACGGCGAGCGACGGCAAAGGCACGGAGGCTCCCATTCCGGACGACATGAAGGCGCTCGTCGACCAGTACCGCGGCCAGCTCATCGAGGCCGCCGCGGAAAGCGACGATTCACTCCTGGAGAAGTACCTGGACGCGGGCACGCTCAACGAGGATGAGATCCAGCGTGGGCTGCGGGAAGGGATCCTCGCGGGCAAGGTGGCGCCGGTCGTGTGCTCTTCGGCCACCAAGTTGCTCGGCGTCCGGACCCTGATGTCGACGATCACCGAGCTGCTCCCTCCCGCCGAGGGCAACCCCGAGGGCCCGCCAAAGGCATTCGTTTTCAGCACTGGTGGCGACCAGTTCGGGCGGGTCAGCTACTTCAAGGTCGTCTCCGGCTCGATCAAGGCTGACCAGCACCTCACCAACCTCAACCGAGGAGGCGACGAGCGGCTGGCACAGATCTTCTACCCGCGAGGCAAGGAGCATGGGCAGGCCACCGAGATCCACGCGGGCGATATCGGCGCCGCCACCAAGCTCACGCACACCCTCACCGGGGACACGCTGGGAGCGAAGGACGGGGGTCCGCTCGCCCCGCTCGACCTGCCGGCTCCCGCGTACAGTCTCGCCATCACGCCCAAGGCAAGGGGCGACGAGGAGAAGATCTCGAGCGGTCTCGCCAGGCTCGCGGAAGAGGACCCGACCCTGCATGTGGAGCGGGTCGAGGAGACCAAGCAGCTCGTCATCGCCGGGCTCGGCGACGTGCACCTCGACGTGATCCTGGAAAAGTTGAAGCGCAAGTACGGCGTCGAGGCGACCACGACCACGCCGCGGGTGGCCTACCGCGAAACCGTTTCCGGGCACAGCCGGGCGGAGGGCCGGCACGTGAAGCAGTCCGGAGGGCACGGCCAGTACGGCATCTGTGTGATCGAGGTGGCGCCCACCAAGCGCGGCGAGGGCTTCATCTGGGAAGACAAGATCTTCGGCGGGGCGATACCGCAGAACTTCCGCGCCTCGGTGCAAAAGGGAATCGTGGACAACATGGCCAAGGGCGTCGTCGCGGGATACCCGATGGTCGACGTCAAGGTGACGCTGGTCGACGGCAAGTTCCACCAGGTCGACTCCAACGACATGGCGTTCCAGATCGCGGGTTCACTGGCCATCCGCAAGGCGGCCCTCGAAGCCGGACCGGTCCTGCTCGAGCCGATCGTCGAGGCGACGATCAAAGTGCCCGAGAAGAATCTCGGTGACATCATGTCGGACGTCAACGGCCGCCGTGGAAAGATCATGGGCACCGAGCCGGACGACGGCTATCAGCTGGTCAAGGTCAACGTGCCGGAGTCCGAGATGCTGCGGTTCGCGCTGGATTTGCGTTCGATCACGCAGGGGCGAGGCAGCTACACAAAGAAGTTCTCGCACTACGACGAGATGCCCGCGCACCTGGCCAAGACGATCATCGAAGAGTTCCAGAAGCAGCACGAAGCAGCGAGCTGATGGGCGAGTGAGCGCGCCGAGCGCCCACGACGTCTGCGTCATCGGCGGCGGCGTGACCGGAGCGGGCATCGCTCGAGACCTCGCGCTGCGCGGGCTGTCGGTGCTGCTGCTGGAAAAAGGCGATTGGGGCGGCGGCACGACCGGCAGCTCGAGCTGGATGATCCACGGCGGACCGCGCTACCTCGAGTTCGACTGGGACACGACGCGCCTGTCCTGCGTGGACGCGGGCCACATCGTCGGCATTGCGCGGAACATGGTCTACCGGGTCGTCTTCATCATCCCGGTCCTGCCCCATGACAAGAACAACATCGAGCGCATGGAGACGGCGATGGAGGTGTACGACCGCTTCCAGCCGCTGAAGAAGGCCCATCCCCACGTCCGGCTCACCGCCGAGGAGGCGCGGCAGGCCGAGCCAGGGCTGTCGCCGGATGTGATCGGCGCCGTGACGATGGAGGAATGGGGCGTCGATCCACACCGCCTCGTCTTCGCCAACGTGCAGGACGCTGTCGCCCATGGCGCGCGAGCCCTCAACCACACACGTGTGGTGGACCTGCTCCGCGATGGCGGCAAGGTGATCGGGGTTCGCTATCAGGGCTCCGACGGTTCCATGTCGGAAGCTCGCGCGAGGGTCGTCGTCAACGCCGCCGGGCCGTGGGTGCCGGAGATCAGCAAGATGGCGGGCGCCTCGGTCCATCTGCGTCCGGCCAAGGGCATCCACATCATGTATCCGCACCGCATCTCGAACTTTTCGATCAGCGCCGAGTCGATAGACGGTCGCGACCTGCTGATGGTTTCGCACGCCGGCTTCACACTGCTCGGAACCACCGACGACGACTTCTACGGTGATCTCGATTCGGTCGACGTCCTCGAAGACGAGGTCGACTACCTGCTGCAGGCGTTCGAGCGCGTCTTCCCGTCGATTCGCGCATACCGGCCGGTGCGCACGACGGCAGGTGTGCGGCCGACTCTGTTCAAGTGGAGACGTTATGAGGACGAGCTGTCGCGTCGATACGAGGTGATCGACCACTCGCCTGACGGAGCGGACGGCTTCGTGACCATCGCCGGCGGCAAGCTCTCGATGTATCGCCTGATGGCGGAAGAGACATCCGACGTCGTGTGTCGCAAGCTTGGCCACCAGACCTCGTCCATCACCGCGACACGTCCGCTTCCGGGCAGCGAGTCAGAGCTCGAGCCGGCCGCCGAGCTTGGCCGCCGCTTCGGAATCTCTGCGCTGGCCGCGATGAAGCTGCAGACCCGGCAGGGATCCCACGCCGCCGCGGTACTGGAGGATGCGCGCTCGGGGCGAATCGTGTGCCGCTGCGAACCGATCACCGAAGCTGAGCTCGTGCACGTGGCCCGCCACGAGCAGGTCCGCACATTGGCCGACGCGTTTCGTCGTGTCGGCATGGCGGCGGGCCCGTGCGCCGGCGCCGCGTGCGTGATGCGGGCGGCGGGAATCATCGGGCACGAGCTCGGTTGGAGCGCGTCGCAACGGTTTGACTCCGCTCGCGAGTTCGTTCGCGGCGCGTGGCTCGGGCGGGCGCCGATCCTCGGCCATTCGGGTTGGGCGCAGGAGGAGCTGGCCAGCGGCTCGCTCCGTGGTCTTCGGAACTGATGGCCCGAGCAGACTCGCTCGCCAAGCTCGCGTTCGCCTATGGCGTGCATCTCACACGGCGGCGCCTGACGCGACCCCATTCACAGCTCGCGAAGCTCCTCGAAACCTACGCGCCCGACGGCATCCGACCATTGCTGCCGGAGGAGCGTGAGCGCCATCCGCAGCTCATCGGCTGCATCAACTGCGGGCTGTGCGCGCTGGCCGCGGGCCGCCTGGGCACGGTGAGGCTGCCCGACCTTGCGTCGTCCTATATGCGCCTTTACGCGCGGCTCGAGGAGTCAGCCTCCGACGTGGAAGGAGAATCGCCGGACCTCGAGGCGGCCGCGGCCGCCTGCCCGGTCGGCGTTCCGCTGGACGAGGTGGCGGCGATCGTGCGGCGGCTCGCCGGCTGAGGGCGAGGGCGAACCCGCCAGGCGCTGACCCCGATCCGGATCACCGGCGGCGGACTTTGAATGCCATCCGCCAGCTGCAGCCGCCGTCACGTGGCCGCCCGCAACCCCGACGCCGCTGCGCGAGGGCATCGGACCGCCTTCGGCGGCACGCGCTTCGGCATTGGTGGTTGCGAGTTACCCACATTCTGTATACAGTCTGTGGAAATAACACTATATCTAGCGTCATTGGTCAATAGGCTGCTGCGCCCATTTCGCCGCTGGCCGGCTCTGGAAGCCGCGCTCGCCCGCCTCGCGGGCCGCTTCACCACGTGGCCGTCGGACGACTTCGGCCGGTTCATCGGGGCGTCGACGGCACAAGCCTCCGTTCATGGTCCCGCGGCTCTTCCGCCCACAGCCGCGCCCATGCGACCGCCGCCGCCGGTGTCGATCGCGCCCGCGACGTTCGAGATGAGGTTCATGAGACTCCAGGCAGAGGGCCGGTTCGATGAGATGTGGGAGATGCTCGCCGAGGATGCGCAGCGCGCGTGGGGCGGGCGTGATGCCTTCATCAGAGACATGCCTCGGCTTGGCGATGACCTGGAGCTTCTGGACATGCAGGTGGTCAGCGTGACCGTGCTCGAGGGCTGGACCGATCGAGTGCATCAGCGCACCTATCAGAACGTCGCGCAGATGGTGATGCGATATCGCGTGAGGCAGCAGTGGAAGGAGTGGACATTCGACCGCCAGGTGCATCTGATACCCGCCGCCGGCGGCTGGCGCACGCTGTGTTATCCGGCATTGTCCAAAGCGAGAAGCACCGCAGGGACCCACTGATATAGTGGGTTGCAGGCCATGCTCGAGCAGACCATCGAGGAGCAGCAACGTTATATCCGCTGGCATCGGAGGCGGCGGCGTGCAATGACGCCGCGGCGATTGCTTCAAGAGTCCGATGAGCTTCTCTTCTGGGTTGAGGAATGCCTCGTCAAGGAGATTCGCATCGTCCCTGGGTGGTTGGTTGCGCGATTGATGGTCGTACTTCGACAGGCCCACTCGGATTTGCCGGTACGCTTGGGCCGCGAGCGCCGGCCGGAGCAGGTCATGGAGATCATCTACGACGCCCAGGCGGCGTTGATGGACCAGGCCTGCAGAAGCCGCGGCCCGGCCGAGGTCATTCCACTTTTCGCAAAGGCGCGCGAGCGCCAGCTCGCAGAAGCCGCGACCGTTTAGCGGACCGGTTCCGTTGCGGGTCGATCTTCATCTTCACTCGAGTTTCTCGCACGACAGCCGAACGTCGCTCGAGGCGCTGATCGAACGCAGCCGCAATTGCGGGCTCGATCGCATCGCGCTGACGGACCACAACACTGTTGAAGGCGCGCTCCGGCTGGCGCGCATCGCGCCCGAGCTCACGATCGTCGGGGAGGAGGCCAAGACCCGCGAGGGCGAGGTCATCGGCCTTTTCATCACGCGACGGCTACCGCCATTCCTTCGCCCCGAAGAGGTGATGGATCTCGTGCACGAAATGGGGGGCCTGACCTATGTGCCGCATCCATTCGATCGCAACCGGTCTCACTTCCGCGCCGAGCGAATCGTCGAGCTCGCCGACCGCATCGACATCATCGAGGTCCACAACCCCTGGTGTGAACCCAGCGCCAATGCGGCGGCGGAGAGAATGGCAACGGAGCTGAACAAGGTCAAGGCAACCGGGTCGGACGCCCACTCGGCCCATGAGCTCGGACGGAGCTGGATGGAGATGGATGACTACGTCGACGTCGCCGATTTCCTGGACAAGCTGAAGGATGCGCGGCACGTCGTGACCACAGAAAGCGGGACCGGGCGCCGGGCGTGAGCTCACAGACGCCCGAGCTGCTCGTGGCGGGCTCGGTGGCGCTGGACACGCGAGACGGTCCTTTCGGAAAAGTGGAGGAGGATTTGGGCGGCTCGGCTGTCTACTTTGCCCTGGCCGCCAGCCTGATCCTGCCCGTCAAGGTCGCCGCGCCGGTCGGGCGCGACGGAGCCGAACGCGTTGCCCGCGCCTTCGAAGGACGGGCGATCGACACCACCTTCGTCCAGGTCATCGATGCGCCCACCTACCGTTGGAGGGCGCGTCAAGAGCACGGACGGAATATCGACCTCGGCAGCAGCGATCAGATCTACGACGTGTGGGAGCCGGTGGTCCCGCCTGATTTCGCCGGTTGGGCTTTTGTCGGCTCGATGCGGCCGGACCGCCAGGCTCAGGTGATGAAGATGCTCAGCTCAGCCCAGCTGCTGGCCGCCGACGCGATGCTCTCTTACATGCATGAACGACCCTCGGAGACCACGGATGTCTTGGGAAGGGCGTCCTGGTTCTTCTGCAACCAGGAGGAGTTCGACGCCCTTGGAGGTCACGATGTCGAGGAGTTTCGCCGGCGGTGGTGGCTCGACGGCGTGGTCGTCAAAGCAGGGGCAGGAGGCGCCACCGCGTATACGGCTGACGGCAGCGTACATGCGCCGGCCCTGACGAGCCGCATCGCCCTTGATACCACGGGCGCCGGCGATGCGTTGGCGGGAGGCATGCTGGCATCGTGGCTCAGCACCGGCGCGGAGAGGAGCGGGCTGTTCGATGCCCTCGTGTGCGGGGTCGCGTGTGCGTCGCTCGCCATCGAATCGATCGGCATCAGAGGGATATCGACAGCGACGACTACTCTGCTCGAAGAACGAAAGGCTGAGGTGATCGAATGTCTGCGCCAAGCATCCTGATCATTGCGGGCGACCTGGTCGAGCAGCGCGTCGATGCCATCGTCAACGCCGCCAACAACGAGCTGCTGCTCGGCGGTGGAGTCGCGGGCGCGATCCGGACTCGGGGCGGGCCTGCCATCCAGCGCGAGTGCGATGCTCACGGCCCCGTCAGCGTTGGGGACGCCGCCATCACGGGAGGCGGTGAGCTGCCGGCGCGCTACGTGATCCACGCGGCGAGCATGCAGCTCGGTGGGCGCACAACGGCCGAGTCGCTGCGCTCATCGATGGACAACGCGTTTCGCCTCGCGCGCGAGCACTCGGTGCGCACGATAGCTATACCCGCGGTCGGCACGGGCATCGCCGGCTTTCCGATGGATGAGTGTGCGCGCGTCATGGCGGGCTGCGTTGAGCGCGCGCTCGCCGGAGGTTGGAATCCGGAAGAGATCCGTTTCGTGCTGTTCGGCGAGGGCGCACGAAGTACTTTCGACGAAGCGTTTAACGGACGTTGAAGTCGCGGGGAGGCGAGCGGTTTTCAGCCCATTTTGTTGCGCTTCGCGCACGATCGGGTTGAATTCAGTTTGAATTGGGGTTGAATCAGGGCAAGACCGACCCCTAGAATGGGCCGAGTCCCGCTCCCGAAACGGATTACTACCGAGGATGGTGAATAGTGGAAGGCTACTGTTTGAAGGACAAGAAGAAGGTCGAGATGGTGGACCCGCAGCCGTACACGATGAAGAACGGCAAGCAGGCAACCGTCGGTACGTGCCCGATCTGCGGCACGAGAATCTTCAAGATCGGCAAGAGCGTTTAGCAGGCTTCGACTTAGGACCGCTCTACATGAGCGGTCCTTCTTTTTTTATCAGGTTGTGATCGGGGGCTCGAGCGCTCCAAGCAGCACTTCGGTCGCGGAGACTGCTTCGTCGACGCCGAGCGCCTTGAAGATCTCGACGTTGGACGGGTTGTTGACGCGGGCCACGGTCTTCTTGACGCGGAAGTGTCGCTTCGCGACCTGAAGAGCGACTAGATTGTCCTCGTCGTCGGCGGTGACGGCGACGACGGCATCGGCTCGCTCGATGCCTGTTTGCGAAAGAAACTTCACCTCGCAGCCGTCGCCACGCATGACGATGCTCCCGAGCTGCGTCTCGAGCCAGTCAGCGCGACGTGAATCTCGTTCGATGAGCGTCACCTCATGTCCGCGCTCCAGAAGATCGCGCGACATGTAATAGCCGACCGTGCCGCCGCCGACGACGATCACATACATGGGCGTCTAGTGCTCCAGCAACGTCTTCTCGATGTGCTTGGCGCCTTCGAGCGTCGGACAGATGGTGTGGATGCCGAGCTTTTCGTAGGCGTCGGCGCGGTCCGGGTCATAGATGCGACACACAACCCGCGGGACTTTGAATATGTGCTTGGCGATCTGGGACGCCATGATGTTGCGATTGTCACCCTCGGTGACGGCGACGAAGCCGTCTGCATCCTCGACGCCGGCACGGCGCAGGACGTCCGCGTCCGTGCCGTTGCCGACGACCTGGTTGCCCTTGAAATCGTTGGTCAGCACGCCGCGGACCGCGGCCCGCGAGAACTGGTTGGGGTCTCGGTCGATGATCACGACGTCGTGACCGGACTTGTCCATATCAGCTGCCACCTGTGAGCCGACGCGGCCGCAGCCTACGATCACGACCTTCAAAGCCCGTTGATTATAGGGACGCCACCGCGGCGCTCCGTGATGGCTCTTGCTAGGATGTGGGCCGGTGCGCTTCCCCTTCACTTTTATGGGTGTGATGGCGCTCGGAATCGGATTTTGGGTGGTTTTTTACCTGTCCGGCCACCCCGGGCTGGACCCGCTCTCTGAGGGCATCGCCGCGGTGACGGCGCTGATCTCCTTCGGCCTTGGCGCTTATGTGCTGATAAGGCGCGTCCGGAGCGGGCCACAGCACTGATGACCGACCACTCCCATCCGCCGACGGCGAAGAAGGTGCTGGTGGCCGTCGGGGGGCAGGGAATCGACGCGGAGACGGTACGGCTGGCGTGCCGGATGACGGAGCCGACGGGTGGACGGATCTACGGGGTGCACATCATCGAGGTGAACCGCGCGCTGCCGCTCGGGGCGGTTCTGGATGAGGTGGTCGAGCGAGGGGAGAAAATCCTGGACGAGGTCGAGAAGCTCGCGTCCGAGTCGGGGCTGCCGGTGGAGACCGAGCTGGTGCAGGCTCGAGACACAGGGCCGGCATTGGTGGACGAGGCGGTGGAGTGGGGGGCGGACCTGATCGTGATGGGGCTGCCGTACAAGCGGCGGTTCGGCGAGTTCAACCTGGGGAAAACAGTGCCGTACGTTTTGAAGAACGCCACCTGCCGGGTCATGCTGTTCCGCGAGCACCGGGAGCATTCCGCCTGACCTGATCCGAGAAGCAAGGGCCGCGCCCCCAATACCCCCCTTCGCGGGCCCTCCCTTCCCATCCGGCTCCCTCCCCCAAGCCGACCGACCGTAATGCCACCTTACGGCCGTTTCAAGGCCCGTCCAACCCAGGTTGTTAAGGTCACCCAGTGCCCCGAACGCCGACCAGGGAGCGACCGCGCTACCTCGCGCGCCTCTGGGCCGAGCTCGGCCGCATGGGCGGCGAGCACGACGCCTTCATCAAGGTCATCATCGTCGAGCGCATCGCCAAGGCCACCGTCCTGATCGCGCTCGCCATCGGCCTGATTTTCGCGGGCCAAAACGGCCTTCTGACCCGATGGGCGGACTACGCGCAGGACCAGCTCAACCTGACCGCGGGACACAGCCTGATCGTCAACTTGCTCCTGAGGCTGCTCGCATACATCGGCAACTTCACGCACGTCATGACCTTCGCCATCGCCGCCATCGCCTATGCGCTCCTCGAAGGCACCGAAGGCGTCGGACTGGCCATGCGCCGCCGCTGGGCCGAGTACCTGACCGTGATCGCTACCAGCGTGCTGATCCCGTTCGAGGCTTACGAGGTCATCCACCATGTGACGCTGTTCAAAATCGGCGCCCTGCTATTGAACCTGGCCGTGGTGGGGTACCTGGCTTACCGCAAGCGCCTTTTTGTCGGCGTTTGACGCGGGCGTGAGCCACGCGCTCGGAAAGCCCGCCCGATGGATTACGTACCGGGCGAGTGCCGCCAACGTTTCCAACCCGTAGACCGTGGAGGTACGAAAGCTCACCGAGCTGGCGTCGGCGTGATATTTCCCGATCGCCGGCACCTCGCCGATCTTGAAGCCGAACGTCGCCGCCTGGATCAACACCTGGGTGTCGAAAACGAAATCGTTGCTGTTCTCGAGAAACGGAATCGCTTCAAGGAATCGGCGCGAGTACGCGCGATACCCGGTGTGGTACTCCGACAGGTCCAGACCAAGGACGCGATTCTCCGCCGCGGTCAAGAACCGGTTGCCCAACATCTTCCACCACGGCATGCCGGCCTTCGCGGGATCGAGGCCCAACCACCGCGAGCCCAGGACGATGTCCGCCTCCCCCTCTTCGATTACGCGGCACAGGTTGGGGATGATCGTCGGGTCGTACTGGCCGTCGGGATGAAGCATCACCACCACGTCGGCGCCCATGTCCAGCGCGTGGCTGTAGCAGGTCTTCTGGTTGCCTCCGTAGCCGAGATTGCGTTGATGCTTGATGACATCGAGCCGCAGCGCAGTGGCCACGCTTACGGTCGCATCGGCGCTGGCGTCGTCGACGAGGAGGATCCGGTCGGCGTGGCCGGCGGGAATGTCACCGACGACTTCGGCGAGGGTCTTGGCGGCGCGATAGGCGGGCAGCACAATGACGCGTCGCGGGCGCGGGCCGCTCCACCGCAGCTCGCCCAAGGGCACTGGATCCGGCCGCACGGCCATCCTTTCCACGGTGAGATATGCGGCTATGGCGATCGCGCCCACCGCAGCCGACCAGAGGTTGAGCGCCAGCGTCAGGTTGATGGCGGCATAGGCGAAAACCAAAACACCGGCGGCCGCGCGAGGCCACCGCAGCTGTCCGGACAATGCGAGATCCGCCAGGGCGAAACCTGGGATGACCATGAGAGCGAGGTCGTGAAGGTTCTGGTGTGGACTCAACACAAGGGAGGCCGCAATGGCCAGGGCGAAGTCCAATCGTGGCTTGTCGGGCCGCCAGCTCAATGACAGCGCGACCAGGGCGAGAAGCAGGATGAGAATCGCCAGCGCCACGCCCTTGCCGCCGCCGGGAACAGCCTCGAGCACGTTCCGCAGTGAGTAGACGGCGGTATCCGTGTAGACGATCTGGCCGTTCGTCGGCAGTGTGCCCCCGATTGCCCACCGGCCGACCGCGTTCACGTAGCCCAGGACGGGCCCCACACCGAACCCGGCGACGGAGACCACTCCCAGCGCCGCGATCACGGCGACAAAGCCGGCCAGCGCGCGCCAGGCTCGCCGCGCGATGAAGAGCACAGGAACGAGCAGCAGCAGCTGGGGCTTGGCCAGTGCGAGCCCGGTGAAGATCCCTGCCCAACCGAGTCGGCCTCGCGCCCATGCCGTGTACGCGGCGGCCAAAGGGACGAGCACCACGAGGTCCGATTGGCCCTGCAGGATGGTGACGAAGATGGGGAAGAAGCCGCCGATCAGCGCGGCCGCGACGATGGCGGCGCGCCCGCGAATACGCTCGCTGCCGAGCACCAGCAGCGCAATCAGCGCCGCGAGGAGAAGGACGTTCAGGGCGGTCATCGCGTAGTAGGCGGAGCGGTAATCGAGGTAGGCGAGTGGCGCGATCAGAAGGGTGTAGTACGGCGGGTGGAAATACGGAAGCACCACGAACTCATCAGGTGGATGGGGAACGACCTGCAGCTCGTACTGCTTTTGGAGCGCAAGGTCATAGACCGCGGAGCCGCCCTTGAGGACGAACAACCTGGCGCCCGCAAAGAAGGAGAAGAAGTCTGGACCCTGCAGGTCGCCGCGGACGAACGTGAACCAGTAACCGGCCCAGAAGATCAGCGATCCGAGCCCCGCGCCGGTGGCCGCCACGTAGCCCATGCGGGTCCATCGCAAGGAAGCCCAGCGGCTCATCGCCCCGTTTCGAGTCGTAGCGCGAATCGTTCCGGTAGCTTTGCCTTCCGGATCGCCCGTTGAGCGCCTTTGATGTCGTAGCGCGCGCGCCGGAACTCAAAGGTCTCGTTGTCGACGTCCCAGATCCCGTAGCTGGCCAGAGGGCTGCCGTCGCGCGGCTGACCCACACTGCCGGGGTTCACAAGGGCTGGCCCCTTGAGCGGGAATTTATCGACCCGATACTCGTGCGTCACCTGACCGTCAGAGAGCCCGAACAACCCCGGTACGTGCGTGTGACCGTGGAAGCAAACGCCTCCGTTGAGCAGCGCGAGGTTCGCGAATGCGACGGCGGTGTCGAGGACGTACTCGTAGATGTGATCGCGCGGGCTGGCATGGACGAGCAGCACATCGTGCTCAACGTGACTATCAGGCAATGCTCGCAGCCAATCGATTCGCTCCGTGCCGATCGTGTCCACCGTCCACCGCACCACCGCCGCTGCATCGTCATTGAACCATTCGAGGATCTCGGGATCGGTGCAGGCCCGGTCGTGGTTGCCGACAAGGGTCAGCCATTCACGATTCATGACCTCGTCCATGCAGCGCTTTGGATCGCCTCCATATCCAACAACATCCCCCAGACAGAGCGTTTCATCGGTCGGCGGGCAGTCACGGATGACCGCCTCCAGCGCCTGCCAGTTGGCGTGGATGTCCGAGAAGATCGCGATCTTCAAGCCGGCTTCTCGTACAGGCGCGGGTAGATGTGGTCGAACAGGATGCGCAGTGTGGCGGCGAGCGGTACTGCCACGAACATGCCGAGGATGCCGGCCCAGCTGAAGCCGGCTATGAAGGCGACGATAACCAGGATTGGCGGGAGCCGTACCGCATCGCCCATGACCTTCGGGTAGACGAAGTTGAGGATGACGTTGGAGATGACGAAGTAGGCGATCGCGATCAGAAGCGCCTTGAACGGAGCCGCGGCCAGGCCGACAAGGATGGCCGGCACGGCGCCAACGAACGGGCCGATGTATGGAACCAGCGCAGTGATCCCTGCGATGAGCCCCAGCGCGACAGGGTCAGCGAGTCCCAACACTGCGCACGCTATACCGCACAGGATGCCGATCAGCCCAGCGATGATCAGCTGACCGCGCATGTATGCGTAGAGCATCTTGCGGATGCGGCGCCAGATCTGGTCGAAGTCGGTGCGGTAGTCGCTGGGCACGAACCGGCGAAGCACGCGCTTGATGGAGGCGGCATCGAGCGCGAGCAGGAAGGCGACGATGAACATCAGGACGATCTGAAGCAAGGTGGTCAGCGCCGTCAGGCCGATGCTCACGGCATTGCCAAACTGACCGAGCAGGTACTCCCTCAAGTGCGAGTTGATGGTCTCGGTCGTACCGCGGAGGTCGATCTTGAAACCGAACATCTCGACCGGAGAGCCCTGGAGGCTGTTGATGCGATCCTGGGCCGCGGCGGCCAAGCTAGGAGCCTGGACCTGCAGTTGGGCGACCTCGCTGACTCCGAGCGGCACCACGAGCAGTACCAGGCCGGCGAGGACGAGGATGATGGCCGCGAACATGATGGCGATTGCCAGCACACGTGGGATCCCGACCCCGACCAGGCGCACGATGCCGGGCTGGATAAGGAACGCGATGGCGGCGCCGAGCACGAAGGCGCCCAGGAAGTCACGCAGCAGATAAAGGACGACGATCGCGATCGCGAGGGCGGCAAAGCCGAAGGCAATCTGCAGATAGCGGCGCCTGCGCTTCGGGTCGATAGACCACGCGGAAATGCCGACCCCGCTTAATGGAGTCGGTTCGTCAGGCTCGCTTTGGGGGGCGCTGGCTCGCTGGCGGGTCGTAGGACGAACGTTACGCAATCAGGGCAGTATGACGAGGAAGGCTGGCATCTCAATCGCTTAACAGCGCCGTTAAGTTGCCTGGCCATGCTGGGCCGCCGCCGCCGCCTTGACCTGGGCCTCCTCGTAGGCCGCGCCGTGGATGGGGTTCACCGTGCTCCGCCCAGCCGCGAGAGCGTACATGGCCAACAGGACAAGCCCCACCCCCAAAATGCCGTACGCGACAAATGGACCCGTCGCGCCAAACGTCGACACTATGATGCCTCCGGCCGCGAATCCAATGATGCTGGCGGTCTGGGCCAAACCGAATCGGGCAGCCATTACACTGCCGCGGTTAGAAGCCTCAGCTGCTTCCATGAGGGCCGTTTGATTCGCCACTGTGTAGATAGGATTTCCAACCGAGGCCAAAAGCAAGAACGCTGCTATTAAGGGGAGTGAGGAAGTCAACGATATCGCGACCGAAAAGAGCCCCGTCAGCATTAGGCCCGCTCCGAGCGTTCGCAGGGTACCGATATTGCGCAACCTTCCTACCGCTATGGATCCCAAAAAAACGCCAATCGACAAAACGACCTCTAACGAGGAGTAGGTCTGCCCGCCCTGACCACCAGCCAACCTATACGCAAGCGCAAGCAAAGCGGGATAACTAATCGGAAGTAGGAAAGCAGCCATGGTGCCCAAGACCAAATATGGCCTAATCGACACAATCCCCCATGCTCGTCTCAGCGCGCCCGACACAGGAGCGCTCAACCGGCCGCCTCCAAGGGTGGGAATGGTCAGCACGATGACAGCGGTGATCGCAAAGGTGGCCGCGTCGGCTATGAAAAGAAGAGTTGTGGAATTGGTCCAAGCCAGAATCGCCCCTGCCAATCCGAATCCGGCCGCGCCGGCAAAAATTGTGGTCGCGGCCACAATTGCGTTGGCCTTGCCAAACTGACCTGCAGGAACGAGAACGGGGACGGCCGCCTGCCGAGCTGGCTGCACCAGCGCGTTTATGGAAGCGAGCACGAACAGAATCGGGACGATCCACCATAACCAGACGCTTATGAGCGCTGGAGTCACAACTAAGATCGCTGCGCGGACTAATTCAAGAACCACAAGCATTTGCTTACGAGGCAGTCTGTCGGCGACGCCACCTAGGATGCCCGTCATCAACACAGTGCCCAGCGCTTGCACAATGAATACCAAAGCAACGGCGCGAGCATCACCAGTCTTGACGAAGATTGAAATGAGGGTCGCAACTTGAGTTAGTGGATCTCCCAATCCAGAAATCGCGATTGCCGTCACAAGACTGCTGAACGAAGGATTAGAGCGGAGAACGCGCAGGCTTGTCACCTTGCGCGGCACCGCTGGCCGCTCAGCTAGGTCCAATGGATTTAGGCCATGAAGTTCGCGAAGCGCGTCGACGACATTTGGGTCGTACCAATTGTTTGCTCGACGACTAATGTCCTCCACACCTTCGATGGGCGTCATTAGTGACTGCCGATAAAGACGCGGTCCAGTGATAGTGTCGAAAGAGTCCGCGACTGACAAAATGCGGGCTCCAAATGGGATCACATCCGCCTTAAGACCGGCCGGATAACCCGAACCGTCCCAACGCTCGTGGTGATGGCGTACTAGAGGCGCGACCTCTGCCAAGGCAGAATGTTGCGCGATCATGTCAGCTCCGATGTCAGGGTGACGTCGCATGACCTCCCACTCGCTTTCTGTTAGTGGGCCAGGCTTGTTCAGGATGTCGTCCCGAACCCCGATCTTCCCAAGGTCGTGCAAAGAACCCGCCGTGCGAATCAACTCGCACTCGCGGTCCCCCAGTTCGAGCTGCTCACCCAATTTCCCTGCAAGCTCTGAGACGCGTATGGAGTGCGACTCCGTGTAGCGATCACGCGCGTCGAGTGCTTGCGCAGCCAGATCCAAGGTCTGATCTTTCAATTCAGTCTGACGCTGCGCGTCCGCCACATTGGCGCGAACGGCAAGGACGAATCCAAACAAACCAGGTGCCATTACATAGCCCACGCCGCCGGGAGTCTTAAGAAGCAGGTAAAGAATCCCCCCCGCAAAGCTGAGGGCTAGCGTGGCCATGAGCGTTGGGACACCGACGTTCTCAAGGACAGTCGCCCATATCGAAACTTGCCTGACCAACGACATGCTTATGGCGTTGATTGAATAGTTAAGTCCGACCAAAGCTAGGACGTAGACTCCGGTCCGAGCCGGAAGACCCCACCAATCGCCAGTCCACAGAGATGCCACAGCAATCGACGGAACGACGTGCGCCGTCGCAAACATTGCTCGATTGAACAGAAACGCCCACCAGGTGACCGCTCGGCCCGGCACTCTGCCGTCGAAAATGGCGAGCCACGCCAGTGTCCCTACCCCGGCTCCTGGCGAAAAGAGGCCAGTGGCTACAAGTAATGGGTCATGAACTGTCTGATACGACCCACTTCGCCAAGGTATAGGCCGTAAAGCCGCAATCTGAGTGCCGATGCCGAGGTACAAAAGGGTGGGCAGCGCGTTAGGGGCTACCGGATGGATTATCCAGGCAAGGATGACCATCCCGCTGCCGACTCCAATGACGCCAGCGATGTACAGCCGTGCAGACCAAGGCAGGGAGCGAAAGCTTGGCAAGACGCTGGAATTCTAGACTCCGAGAACGCTGGCTGGTCCCCTGTTAGACACCATCCACGCGGTCTTGTTCGGGGCGATCTAGCAGGTTGCCTACCAGCACCACCCTCCGACTACGCGAGGCTTGTTGCCGCTTCGCATCAGACGCTTGAACATACGCACCATGTCAGATACCCCTCCGTCCTCAGATTTCGAAGATCCGAATCAGCCAAGTCATGTTGCTAGTCTCACGACCAGGCCTTCGGTTGGGTATCGTCAATTGCCTCTAACCGGCCTCATGGACATCCATGAGGGCACCTCATGGGAATCCATGAGCAAGAACCTAGAGATCGGCCAGCGTGATGAGTCCCAGCTTGAGCGCCGTGCTGACAGCTTCACCGCGATTGGTTGCGTTGAGCTTTCGGAACAGGTTGTGGAGATGCGTTTCGACCGACGGGACTCTGAGGCCTAACTGTTGCGCAAGCCGCTTGGTGGGCAGCCCCTTAGCTAACCCCCGGAGGATCTGCATCTCCCGAGATGTCAGGGCTATGGTGCTCAGGCCATGAGGGGGCGTCTGCTCAGCGACGCGGCGGAGAACCTCTGGGATCATCTTGCGCGGAACCGGGCTCTCGCTTCGGACCGCTGACCACAGCGCGCGCTGGAGCTCCGCCGGGCCAACATCCTTGAGGACGTAACCAGAACAACCTGCACGCATCATTCGTAAGAGATCGTCACTCGATTCGGATACAGTCCAGGCGATGACCTTCGCCTCCGGGTACTTCGCTAACAGCTCGGTGGTCGTCGCCGGACCATCCATTCCAGGCATATGGACGTCCATCAGAATCAGGTCCGCTTTGACACGACCCATCGCCTGGAGCGCTTCAGCTCCGGACGAAGCCTCGCCGACGAGCCGGAGGCCAGTGGCTGTCCCGAGCATCGTTCGAGCGGCCACGCGGGGCAGCACGCTGTCATCGACAACGAGCACCCTGTATTCCTTGCGATCCGCTGGAGCTTTCGGGATGCGGCGCAGCTTAGCAAGAAGGCCATGAAACGGTCGATCAGCTTCTATGCCTATCTTGCGTTCCTGGTCTGCGCGGTTGCGATCCTCAATCTGATTGCCTTGCCATACGACAGATCGCACGCTGACCAAGTCACCAAAGTTATCTATCTACTCGCAGCTGTCGCCCTGTTAAACATGGCCAACGTTCGTGTGGACCGCGGACAACTGTCATTGGCTGGAATAGCGATCGGAACTACAGCCATCATCACCAACCCGCTCGATGCAACGATCATCGGACTCGGCATTTCTCTAGGATTGGTTTCGCGCGGACCCCGAATTATTCTCGCCAACGGTGTCATTTATGCAGCGATCGCCTGCCTAGCGTCGATTGTGGCCGTACCGTTCCACTCGTCTCAGGGCCTAACCCTGGCCTCTCGGCTGCTGGTGCTCCTCACTTACTTCGCAGCCAACTTGGCTTTGGTGGCGGTCGTATTGTCAATCGAACTCAAAGAACCTATTCGTAATGTCGTCCGACTCAACGCTAGTGCTCCGTTCTATGTGGCCTTCGTGTACATGGCTTTGGCATCCTTGCTCGTCAGTTATGTTCTCGACGGATCGGTTCTCGGCTACCTTCTAGCAACCATCGTGTTCGTTCTTGCACTCGCGCTACCTGACACCATCGCCGGCAGGCGCGTTCGCAGGGTCCTCGAGTCAGAGCTCTCCGACGCAGATCGCCACCTCTTCCACAGCCGCGCAGTAGAGGGCGTGGTCCACAACCTCCGAAACCACATGGCCAACGCTGTGGGCTATCTTCGCGAGATCGACTCGCGACGACTCGACCCGGTCGATCGCGAAAGCCTCGAGACCGCGACTGCGGCCGCCAATGACGCGGTCACCGTGCTGCGCAGCCTCTCGCAAGGCGCGACGCCTAAAGTCACCTTCGCCCCCGGACCAGTCGACCTCAACGAACTGGTGACCCGCGCCCTCGGAATGGCACGACCCCGCGCACGCGGCAAGGAAGTCCAGCTCGCATCGCGCGAGACGCCAGACTCGGTCAAGGTTCGGGCAGATCCCCTCCTTCTACGCGAGGTGATCACCAACCTTGTGAACAACGCCATCGATGCGGTAGATCAAGGCGGCCGCGTCGAGGCGACCACCGGAAAGCGCGGAAACGGATGGCCCTTTGTGAGCATCGCCGACAACGGCCCAGGAGTCTCTGACGACCAACGCCACCGGCTGTTCGAGCCGCATTTCACGACCAAAGAGGGCGGCACGGGTCTCGGCCTGTTCATGTCCTATGGCATCGTCCGCGAGCATCAAGGAGACTTGGTTTACCAGGGCAGCCGCCGCGGGGCGGTCTTTACCGTTACGCTCCCGCCTTACTCGGGGTAACCCGCCTGTAACGAGGCGGAGCTCCCATCGACATACTCCATCAACCCGCCTCGTCCGCCTGCGATGCGTTGGCCTGAAATCGGGTTGCCTGATAGATGACCAACCGAGCAGAGTCACCCCTGGCTCTGAAGGGTTGATAAACCGCGAAGCTGAAGGTGGGGCTAGGCGGCCTGGATTCTGACGATCAAGTCAGCCCGACTTGACCTACAACGGCAGCCGCGGAGGCCGGTGTTAACGGTGGCTCTGCCCCCCGTTCACACGGTGAAGATCCAGAGGGCCACCTTCGTCGAGCCCGGCTGACGCCTTCCGCACATGTGACTCCGCCGTAACCCGTGATCTCGACGGTCGTTGGAGTGATGTGCGACGCCTGCTTTTGGCTGCAACCGTGCTACTTGCTAGTTGTGGCGGCGTCACCACCTCGACGGCGACCGCATCCGGATCTCCGGCACCGTCACCCCGAGCATCCAGCCCCGGTCCTTCGGCCAGTCCCGCGACAGCGGCCGCGATCACACAGCTGGCATATGAGGTGTTCCCACCTTCGACGCCTCAGTCCCATCCGCCTGGAACGGTGGGCTACGTCGAGTGTGAATTCGCAGCTGGTGTCGACTTCCAGTTCTCAAACTGCCCAGTCACAGCCCGATTCTTAACTCGCCTGCAACAGAACCCATCTGCTTCAGATGAGGCTCGTCCCTTTTGCCGCTGCCAAAACATCTTGCCGAACCGCAACATCACGCCTGAGTCCACTCCTTCAGGCGGCATTGCCCACGTGGACCTCGGCAACGCACACATCGATCTGGTCATGACAATCCAGGACGGGCGCCTGCTAGTCGATGACTCGCAATGCCCGGGACAAGGTCCGGCTAGCTCGTACTACGTCGATCCGGTTCCGCCTTGCGGCTAGTGGGCGGCCCGCAAGGTCAACTGCCCAGCCACCTCATACAGGAGCAAGACGCGCGCGAGCATCAAGGTGACTTGACCTATTCAGGCAGCCGCCGCGGCGCCGTGTTCATAGTGACTTTGCCGCCGATCAGCAACTGACCGCGCTACGCTCGCTCGGGCGAAGATGCGTTGTTGTCGATCGATGCGTGGATTTGCCGTTGGTTAGGAGACGAATCAGTCGCCTTCGAACCGCCTGATTCTGGTGGCTGCGCTGGGAGTGAACACAAAGAGCTCCTCCGCAAGCTTCTGATCGAAATTCATGTCGTGGAGGTCCATGCCGGCGTAAGGAGATCCGTCGCTGTAAGCGACCCAGCTGAGGATCACACCGCGCTCATGGTCGATAACCATTCTCACTTCATCTGCAGCGGGCCAGCAAGACGGCTCAGCTTCCGTGGGAATGGCTTTGACCTCCTGAGCCCGCCTGCCCGAGACGGTCTTCTCACCTAGTGTTTCGAAGACATGAGCTTGGAGGATCGAATCAGGGAAAAGCATTGCAATCAACCTTCGGTCGAGGCCCCTGGCATCTGGAGTGCGAGTCACAGATCCCTGATTCGTTGCAACCTCGCCCGCGCCGTCTGATAACCACCACTCGCCGCTGTTGACAATCACCAGCGCGAGGTGCGGCTCAGCTGGCATCGAGGTCTCGACTCGCCACTTCCACGGTTTAGCCATCCACACGCGGGCCACCCGTTTGTCAGCGCCCGAATCCGCTGGGCGGGTGGGCCCACCCAGCGGTTTGACTGAGCCACGAGGATGCCTATTGACGTACCTCTGCCACGCGGTAGCTGAGTGGGCCCGGTTTTCCCAGGCGTCGACGACGCCCTCAAAAGTCGCAAAGCTCTCCGACGCGGACCCCATTAGAGCCACTGCGTCGAGTTCAGGCACCACGTGTCCCCTTTAGGGTAGGCAGCGCTCCCGGGTACTCACTCGTTTCATCCACAATTGGCCGACTGCTGGTTGGCGGTCCACGCAGAGTACACGTTACCCGCCGGGTCGGTGATTTGAGAGTAGGTCTGAATCAGGTAATTATGGTTGGACGTTCCGCTGCAGGTGTGCGCCGGCACCGCCCGATATTGACCGTATGCATAGTAGTAACCGGGTGCGTACCCGACCGAGGTCCATCCGCAGAAAATCCACAGAATGCAGTCCCATCGGTATAGCCACGCTTGCACCGATTCCTGCGGCGGCTGTATTGAGCAGAGGGTCCACCCGTAGGCAACTGCCTGCGGGTAGCCCAGTGCGTTCGACACGTGTGGGTAATCGCTTCTCGAGTAGCATCCATACGGATTAGAGCTCAGGGCAAGCGCAGCGCCCACGGCAGTCGTTCCGCCGGTCGATGAACTAGAGGAGGTCAGAATCGTCTGGTTCGGCAGCGTTGGGTCAGGCGCGTGCTTCGGCGACGGAGAAGATGCCAGAGCCCCGGAAAATACCAAACTGACGGTCACAGCCACCACAAGGGCGAGCACCAGCAGAAGCCACCGACGGTCTGAAGACTTACCTTTCATAAATCCCTCCTGACAAGTTAAGTAGTAGTTAAGCGAATGGTAGTCACACTTAACAAGTTGTCAATGTCAACCTGCCAACCTGATGCCGCGCGGCCGCTGAACCGCCCGTCGGCGGGACTGCCTCGTATAGGAGCGAGGGGTGCGTGAGCATCAAGGCCAGTTGACTTACGAAGGAAATCGGCGCGGCGCGGTCTTCACGGTCACTCGTCCGCCGTTTGCGGGCTGACGACCCCAACTGCTCAGCTTTGGATGGCCACCATCACCCTTCCGCGAGGCGACGCTTGATCGCAGCCGCCAGCTCCTCCAGCACGACCGGTTTGACCAGGTAGTCGCTCGCGTCGAGGCTGGCGGCCAGCGCCCGCGACGCCGCATCGGTCGCGCCCGTGACCACGATCGGCCGGCTCGCCTTCAAGTCCCGGTGTGACCTCGCGTCCAGCAAATCGAGCACGCTGAGGTCGAAGACCACGACCTCCCTCGCCGGCAGGGCGCTGAGTTTGCTGCTCGAGTCGGCGTTGAAACCCAGGCGACGTAGGCCGCGTGCGGTGATCTCCCCCAGTCGCTCATCGTCATCCACGACGAGCACCGCACCGCGTAGCTGACTCGCATCCTCGACCGCTTCCAGCTGCGAAAGCGCTTCACGCACGTCATCGAGCAGTCGCTCCATCGGAGGCGCATCGCCATCGGCCATCGCCAGCTCCAGCTCGGCCTTCAGCCGGGCGAGCGTCGACCGCAGCCTGTGCAGGGCGGCCGGAAGCTCAGGCCTGGACGACGAGCCTGTACCCGATCCCACGTACGGTTTCGATCCAGCCGGGTTCCTTGAGGGCGCGCCGCAGCTCGTATGCCGCCTGCTCGACGCTGTGCTCGAAGCCCTTGAAGCTGTTGCCCCAAACGCGCTCGAGAAGCTCAGAGCGCGCGACCACATCGCCGTCGCGGATCGCAAGCAGTTCCAGCATCAGCAGCGGCCGCCGCTCGAGCTTCAACGCCCTCGACCCGAGAAACGCCTGTCCCTTTGCTGCATCGACTCGCAAGCGACCCCTGACGACGGTCCGATGGCTGGATGCGCGCTCGCGCAGCGCTCCACGCACACGTGCCAGGAGCACCTGGCGATCGGTGCCCTTGACGATGTAATCGGTCGCTCCTCTCTCGATTCCGAGGACCTGATCGCCGGCCGAGTGACGTGCACCCGTGAGGATGATCACCGGAAACGCGACGCGGTCCGCGCCCGAACGCAGCTCGTCCAGCACCTCGGGCGCCTGCATGTCGGGCATCTCGTAATCGAGCAGCATCAGGTCGGGCGCGCTCGACCGCGCCCGCGCAAGCGCTTCCGTTCCGCTACCGGCGACCTCCACCGAGTAGCCGGCCCGACGCAGAACCTCGGCTGTGACCTCAGCCGTGCGAGGCTCGTCGTCCACGACCAGAAGTTTCGCCGTCATGCCCCCATCCCCGACCGCCATTATCGGGAGTTCAGCGTTTTTTGAGGAATCGCTGAACCGCCCATGAGGCAGTGATGGCGCGGCGCCTACAGACTCCGAGCATGGGCCAGCTCCCAGACCTGCAAGAAGCCAGGCGCCGGCTGGGACTGGCCCTGGAGGCCCTCTGCCACGACCGCTGGATCCTCGGGTACCTACGGGGCGGTTCGCTGCAGCCCATCGCGGCGTCCGAGATCACGCCTCGATTCCTGCAGTGCCGGCCGCTCCTGCCGCTTTCGCGGCGCGCTCTCTATGAAAAGAGGCCGGTGGTCGTCAACTCCGTCATCGAGAACCCGAATCCTTCCAACGGCTATGAGTGGGAGCTCGACTGGCCCGCGGTCCTGTATGCGCCCGTCGGGGAGCTCGGTCAGCGACCCATCGGGCTCCTGACGATCGGATGCCGGCACGACCACTGGTACACGGAAGCCGACGTCCAATACGCCGGGAGCATCGGAGTAACGCTCGGGCCGATGGTCGAGGCGCTCCGTCGTCCGCTGGCCCGGCTGAACGAGACCGAGAGCGCGGTCATGCAGCTGTTGAGCTACGGCCTGTCGGAGCCGGAGATAGCGCGGGCCATAAAGGTTCCCGAGCATCGCGCCAGGCTCATCGCTGACGAGGTGGCGCGAAAGCTCCGGATCGTGAGCCTGGGGATGGCGCTGTCGTTCCCGGAGCTACCGGTGCGGCGCCGGGAGCTGCGCCTGTGACCTGGTAGGCGCGGCTAGTTCGGTCCGAAGAGGAACACGGTCGTTCCCCGCCCCTCGGTGCTCACCACCTCGAGCCGACCGCCGATTCCGGCCGCGCGCTCCCGCATGCCCACCAGCCCATACCCCCCGGAGGTCGGTGAGGTAAAGCCGCGGCCCTCGTCGGCGACCTCGATCAAGAATGGCCGTGCCGCGAAGGCCATCCTCACCCTGCAGATTCGCGAACCCGAGTGGCGCCTCACGTTGGTCAGAGCCTCGCGCACGACCTGGTACACCACCTCGCGCTGTTGTGGCGGCAGCATGTCCTCCGTGCCGTTGCTCGATATCTCGACTCGGATCGAATAGAGTCGCGCGAACTCGTCGGCCTGCGTGCGCAGGACTCCCATGAGGCCTTCCGGTCCGATCGGCCGCGGCCGGAGCTCGGCGAGCGTATCGCGCACCTGCTTGAGCATCCGCTCGAGGATGCCGAAGACGTTGCCCAGTATCTCGTCCGGGCCCCCCGCCTTGCCAAAGCCAGGATGCCCCTCCATGTAGGCCTTGAAGAGTGAGATGGCGCCGGCCAGGTCCGTGGCGATCCCATCGTGAAGCTCGCGCGCGATGCGGGCCCTCTCCCGATCGACGGCGTCTTCGGCGGCCTGCCGCGCCGCGGTACGCGGGGTCGGGGCCGACGGCTCGGGAGAACGACTGGCTTGGCGAACCTCGGTCACCGCGCGGCCATCCGTCGCCTGTACGACCCGATCAACGCCACTACGAGCGGGTGGCGCAGCCAGCGCAGGATCCGGCGGTACGGCCGCCACAGCATCCTGGTCTCCTCGATCGCCCGCTTGAGGCGCTCCACATCCGCCTGGATCACGATGCGCTCGCCTTCGATGCGCTCCGCGAGCGCTCGCGAGCGCCGGCTCATTCGCGCTCCCCATACCCCCACGAGGGCCATCTCGATGATGATGGCGAGCGCGCCCGCGACCAGCAGCCAGACGCCGATCGTGCCGAGCATGGCCGTCGTGGCGTCTGTCACTCTTTGGCGTCGGCCTCCTCGATCGCGGCGACCGGCGCAATGGCGACCACCTGGTCGTCGGGGGGGACACGCATGACGATCACGCCCTGCGTCTGCCGGCCGATGCGTGAGATGGCGCCGGCCTGCGTGCGCAGCACCATGCCGGTCGCGCTGATGATCAGCACCTCCTCCTCGGGATCGCTGACCACCCGCATGGCCGCCAGCTTGCCGACCCGGTCGGTCACCTTGAGGGTGAACACGCCCTGCCCCGCCCGGTGGTGCATGGGGTACTCGGCAACCGGCGTCCGCTTGCCATAGCCACGCTCGGTGATGACGAGGAGGTCGCCCCCAGGCGTCGCGGTGGCGCTTCCGACCACGGTGTCGTCTTCGCCCAGCTTGATGCCGATGACGCCCTGCGTGTCGCGACCCATCGCGCGGACTTCCTTCTCGCTGAAACGGATCGCCTTGCCGAGGGCGGTGGCGATGAGGATGTCGTCAGAGCCGGTGGTGGGCGTAACCCAGTTGAGCTCGTCACTCTCCTGGAGGTTGATGGCGATGAGTCCGTTGCGTCGCACATTTGCGTACTCCGCGAGCGACGTCTTCTTTATATATCCGTTCTTGGTCACCATCAGCATGTAGCGCGCTTCGGTCTCGGACTCTGGACGCACGAACACCGCGCTGATGCGCTCGTTCGGCCCGATGTCGATCAGATTGTTGACCGAAATGCCTTTTGCCTGGCGCTCGCGCTCGGGCACCTCGTGCACCCGCAGCTGGAACACGCGTCCGCTCTGGGTGAAGAAGAGCATCGATGCGTGGGTGTGCGTGGTCAGTAGGTGCTCCGCGTAATCCTCCTCGCGCGTGCCGCTTGGGGCATCACTGCCGGCGGTCGGACGCGCTCCCTTCAGGCCCACGCCTCCTCTCTTCTGAGCGCGGAAGACGCGAAGAGGCTGCCGCTTCACATAACCGCGGTGCGTGAGCGTGACGACGACATCCTCTTTGGGCACCAGGTCCTCGGCCGACAGCTCGTTGGGCTCCTGGTCCGTGATCTCGGTGCGACGATCGTCCCCGTACTTCTTGGTGAGATCGTCCATCTCTTCCTTGATCAGCATGCGAACCTTCTGGTCGCTCGCGAGGATGCCCTCGAGGTAGGCGATGGTCTTGATGACCTGTTCGTACTCCTCGTCGATCTTGCCGCGCTCGAGCCTGGTCAGGCGTCCGAGGGTCAGCGCGAGGACCGCCCTGGCCTGGCGCTCGGACAACCCGAACTTCGTCTGCAGCTGCGTGGCCGCAATGTCGGTGTCGGCGGCGGCTCGAATGGTCTTGATCACCTCGTCGAGGTGGTCGAGGCTGATCTTCAGGCCCTCGAGGATGTGCGCTCGTTCCTGGGCGCGCTCGAGGTCGAAGCGTGTGCGCTTCAGAATGACGTCCCGCCTGTGGTCGATGAAGAGCTGGAGCGCTTGCTTGAGTCCAAGCACCACCGGCCGTCCCTCGACGATGGCGAGCATGATCACGCCGAACGTCTGCTGCAGCGAGGTGTGCTTGTACAGGTTGTTCAGGACCGTGAACACCTTGGCCTCGCGCTTCAGCTCGATCACGATCCGCATGCCCTGGCGGTCGGACTCATCGCGCAGGTCGGCGATTCCGTCGAGTCGCCGATCCGAGACGAGCTCGGCGATCTTCGCCACCAGCGCCGCCTTGTTGACCATGTAAGGAAGCTCGTCGATGATGATCCGCTCGCGCCCGTTGGCCGCCTGCTCGAACGTGTGGCGAGCGCGGACGATGATGCGGCCGTGCCCTGTGGAATATGCGGCCTTGATCCCGGCGGTGCCCATGATCTGGCCGCCTGTGGGAAAGTCGGGGCCTTTGATGAAGGCGAGCAGGTCCTCGCCGGTGGCCTCGGGATTGTCGACGAGATGCTTCACACCGGCTGTGACCTCGCGCAGGTTGTGTGGCGGAATGTTGGTGGTCATGCCGACGGCGATCCCGGTTGCCCCGTTGATCAGCAGGTTCGGCACCCGCGCCGGCAGCACCGCCGGCTGCTCCTCGGTGCCGTCGTAGTTGGGGACCATGTCCACCGTCTGCTTCTCGATGTCTGCCATCAGCTCACCGGTGATGGCGGACAGGCGAGCCTCGGTGTAACGCATCGCCGCCGGAGGGTCGCCGTCGACGCTGCCGAAGTTGCCCTGGCCGTCGATCAGCGGATACCGCAGAGAGAACGGCTGGGCCATGCGGACCAGCGCGTCGTAAACCGCCGCGTCTCCATGCGGGTGGTAGAGCTTCATGACGTCACCGACAAAGGCCGCGCACTTGCGGTGACGACTTCCGGAGGTTGCACCCGCGCGGTGCATCGCATAGAGGATGCGGCGCTGAACAGGTTTCAGCCCATCTCGCACGTCGGGCAAAGCCCGCGAGATGATGACGGACATCGCGTACTCCATGTAGGAGGTCTGCATCTCCTCCTGGAGGCTGCGCGTGAGGATGGTGCCGCCTGGCTCGTCGCTCAAGCTATTCCTCGTACCTCTTCAGAACCACGACTGCGTTGTGCCCGCCGAATCCGAAGCCGTTGGAGATGGCGACGCGCACATCCTGGCGGCGGGCTGTGTTGGGCACGTAGTCGAGGTCGCATTCGGGATCGGGGGTTTCGTAGTTGATGGTCGGATGGATGAGGCCACGATTGATCGTCAGCAGCGTCGCGATCGCTTCGACCGCGCCGGCCGCGCCTAGCAGGTGGCCGATCATCGATTTCGTGCTGCTGATCGCAACCCTGTACGCGTCATCGCCAAGCGCGAGCTTCAGCGCCTTTGTCTCCCCGGCATCGTTCAACTGTGTCGATGTGCCGTGTGCGTTCACGTAGTCGAGATCCTTCGGCTCTACGCCCGCGTCGCGCAAGGCGAGCTTGATGGCCTGGGCCGGCGCCTCACCCGTTTCGTCCGGAGCCACCTGGTGGAAGGCGTCGCACGTGAGAGCGAAGCCCAACACCTCGCCGTAGATGCGTGCGCCCCTGTTGACCGCATGCTCGACAGACTCGAGCACGAGCGTGCCGGCACCCTCGCCAGGCACGAAGCCATCGCGATCCCGGTCGAAGGGCCGGCTCGCCTTTTCCGGGGCGTCGTTGCGTGTGGACAGAGCCCGGATCGCGTTGAACGCCGTGATCCCGACCTCGCACAGCGAGGCTTCGCTGCCGCCCGCGAGCATGACATCTGCGTCGCCGTGCTGAATGATCCTGGTGGCATCGCCAAGCGTGTGCGTGGAAGCTGCGCATGCGGTGGTCACGGTGGTATTGGGGCCGCGGAGGTGAAAGGCCATGGCGACCGACGCCGCCGCCATGTTGGGGATGATCATCGGCGCGTACAGAGGGTTGATCCGGCCTTTCGTCGCGTAAGAGATAGCGCCGCCCGTCATCTCGATGAAACCGCCGATCCCGGTCCCCATGTCGACGCCGACACGGAAGTCGTCCTCCTTGGAGAGGTCGAGGCCGGAGTCCGCCAGTGCCATGCCCGAGGCGGCCACCGCCATCTGCGAGAACCTGGCCATGCGCTGCGCCGTCTTGCGGTCCATGTACTGCGTCGGGTCGAACCCATGCACCTCGCAGGCGAACTTGGTCGTGAGCTTCTCGGTCGAGTACGCACCATCCACCATGCGCGCCGTGCTGCGGCCTTCGATCAGACCGTCCCAATACTCATCGAGGGTTTTGCCCAGCGGGTTCACAGTCCCCATCCCGGTCACCACCACTCGCACGCGCCCGTTCTTCTTCACTTCCCAACCTCAGCCCGAATCTTACGCACGAGTTGATTCTCCACCGCTTCCTTGGTCACGCGGATCGCGTTCTTGATCGCGCGCGCGTCGGAGCGTCCGTGCGCCACCACCGCCACCCCGTCAATGCCTAGCAGGGGTGCCCCGCCGAACTCCCTCCAGTCGATGCCGCTGCGCAGCCGGCGCACACCGTCGCGGATGAGCACGCCGCCGAATTTGCCTTTGAGCGTGCGTGGGATCTCTTCACGCAGGGTGCGAAAGATGAAGTCGGCCGTCGCCTCGGCCATCTTGATGGCGATGTTGCCGACGAAGCCGTCGGCGACGATCACGTCCGCCTTGCCCGCGTAGAGGTCCTTGGGCTCGACATTACCGACAAAGCCGCGCATGGAACTTTTGAGCCGCAGCGCCGTCTCTCTGACGAGCTCGTCGCCCTTGCCTTCCTCCTCGCCGTTGCTGAGCAGGGCGACGCGCGGATCACGGCGGCCCATCATCTCGCGCGCATAGACGGCGCCCATGGTCGCGAACTGGACCATGTACTCGGGCTTCGAGTCGACGTTGGCGCCGACGTCCAGGAAGTAGGCGAACCCACCCTTGATGGGCACGATGGAGCCCAGGGCCGGCCGTTCCACGCCTCTGATGCGGCCCTGGATGAAGAGCGCCGCGGCCATGATCGCGCCTGAGTTGCCGGCCGACATCCAGCCATCAGCCTTGCCCTCTTTGCAGAGGCGCGCGCAAACAGCCATCGACGAATCGGGTTTCGAACGGACCGCCTGCGCCGGGTGCTCGCCCATGGCGATGACCTGCGTGCTCGGGACCAGCCGCAAGCGCGGATGGCCTTCGAGCAGAGGCTGGACCGCGGCCGGCGAGCCGACCACCGAAACCTCGATCCCGTATTCCGCGACCGCCTCCGACGCGCCCTGCAGCACCTGCTCGGGCGCGTGGTCCCCGCCCATGGCGTCGACTGCTATTCGCATTACGAGGAAGCCTCAGATGTCTAGGTTGCGGACGCTCTTGGCGTGCGCCTGAATGAACTTCTTGCGCGGCTCCACGTCCGGACCCATCAACTTCTCGAACGTTTCATTGACGGCGGCCGCGTCATCGACCTGAACCCTGAGCAGCACCCGCGTTTGCGGGTTCATGGTCGTCTCCCAGAGCTCCTCCGCGTTCATCTCGCCCAGACCCTTCATGCGCGCGGCCTCCGCGTTCTTGCCGAGCTGGCGCATGGCCTTGTCGCGCTCCGCTTCGGAGTGGCACCAGATGACCTGCTTGCCTTTCGAGACCTTGAAGAGCGGCGGCTGCGCCATGTAGAGGAAGCCCTTGTCGATGACGTCCGGGAAGTAGCGAAAGAAGAACGTGAGGAGCAGCGTGCGGATGTGGCTGCCGTCGACGTCGGCATCGGTCATCGTCACGATCTTGTGGTAGCGCAGCTTCTCGATGTTGAAGTTGTCGCCGACACCTGCGCCCATCGCCGTGATGAGGTTCCGGATCTCTTCGAAGGTCAGGACCTTGTCCAGGCGCGCCTTCTCGACGTTGAGGATCTTGCCGCGCAGCGGGAGGATGGCCTGCGTGCGGCGGTCTCGCCCGCCTTTGGCGGTGCCGCCGGCGGAATCACCCTCGACGATGTAGAGCTCGCAGAGCGCCGGGTCGCGCTCCGAACAGTCGGCGAGCTTACCTGGCAGCGTGCTCGACTCGAGAAGGCTCTTGCGCTGCACGAGGTCGCGCGCCTTGCGCGCGGCTTCCCGCGCGCGCGCCGCGGTCAGGGACTTCTCGACGATGCGCCGGCCCTCTGACGGATTTTCCTCGAGGTACTGGGTGAGGCCTTCTGTGAGGGCCGTGGAGACGTGCCCCTGCACCTCGGCGTTGCCGAGCTTTCCTTTGGTCTGGCCTTCGAACTGAGGCTCGAGGACCTTGACGCTGACGACCGCGGTCAGGCCTTCGCGGACGTCCTCGCCGGTGAGGTTCGGATCCGCCTCTTTGAGCGTGCCCGCCTTGCGCGCGTACCGGTTGAGGACATTGGTCAGCGCGGAGCGAAAGCCCGTGAGATGGCTCCCGCCTTCGATGGTGTGGATGGTGTTCGCAAACGCGAGGACAGTCTCAACGAACGTGTCGTTGTACTGCAGCGCGATCTCGACCTGCGTGCCCTCCACCTCGCGATCGACGTAAAAGGGGGTCGGGTTGACGACCGCCTTGTCGCGATTGAGCGCGCGGACAAAGGAGACGATGCCGCCCTCGAAGTAAAAAGTGTTGGTGAAGCCGAGCGCCTCATCCGCCAGCGAGATCTGCAGGCGCTTGTTGAGATACGCCATCTCCCTCAGCCTGTGCTGGATGACCTCGCGGTCGAACCTGGTGTCGGGGAAGATCTGCGGATCCGGCCAGAACCGCACGATCGTGCCGGTGTGGTCGGTCTTGCCGACGACCTTCACGCCTCCCATGGGCACGCCCCTCGCGAACTCCTGGTTATGGATCTTCCCGTTCCGATGCACCCACACCTGCAGCCGCTCACTGAGGAAGTTGACCGCCGACACGCCCACGCCGTGGAGGCCTGACGAGACCTTGTAGCCGCCGCCGCCGAACTTGCCGCCCGCGTTGAGGCGGGTGAGCACCAGCTCGAGAGCGGACAGCCCTTCCTTCTTGTGGATGTCGACCGGGATGCCCCGGCCGTCGTCCTCGACCTGGATGCTGCCGTCCGCGAAGAGGGTGACCATGATTCTCTGCGCGTAGCCCGCCATGGCCTCGTCGACCGCGTTGTCGACCACCTCGGAGACGAGCTGGTGGAGGCCGGTCGCGGTCGTCGAGCCGATATACATGCTCGGGCGCCGCCGCACATGCTCCCGGCCCTCGAGGACCTGGATCTGCTCGGCGGTATAAGCGACGTCGGCGCCTAGGGGCTGGGGCCTGCGCTGCCGGTCCGAAGCCAAATTTCGTCTAGCCTCGGCCACCGGTATCCGCTCCCAGCCTGGAAGACGCGTAGGGGTCAACTGGGCAGAGTTTCAGGAGGCTAATTTTACCGGATTTTGAGTTCGAAATGGCCCCCGCGGAGGCTCTTAACAGGGTTTGTTTTGGGCTGGTTTCCAGCGCAGGATCGGGTCCTCGCTCTGGCCCTGCAAGAAAGCGTTGATCCGCCGCGCGGTGGCCACCTCGTCCAGGCGCCCGACCGGGAGGCTGTGGGGCTCGTGGTGGAGCTTGTCCGGCTCCTCTTTGGCCTCCCGAACGATCTCGCCGATGGCGGCCGCAAACGCGTCCAGGGTGGGCTTGCTCTCGGTCTCGGTGGGCTCGACCATGATCGCCTCGGGGACCACCAGCGGGAAGTAGATCGTCGGGGCGTAGAAGTCGCGCTCCAGGAGCCCCTTGGCCACGTCCAGAGCCCTGATTCCGTTCGGGGCCAGGTTGTGGGCGCTGGCCACGAACTCATGCATGCATGGGCCTTCGTGGGGGAGGTCGAGCAGGCCCTGCATGAGCTTGCGGAGGTAGTTGGCCGAGAGCACCGCGTCCATCGAGGCCTGCGTCAGCCCGTCGCCGCCCATCGCCACGATGTATGTGTAGGCCCGTACCAGCATCCCGAAGTTTCCATAGAAGCTCCTGACGCGGCCGATCGACTGCGGGCGCTTGAAATCGAGCTTCAGGTGGCCGTTCATGCGCTCCACTGTGGGCGTGGGCAGGAACGGCACCAGCTCGGCCTTCACCCCTACCGGGCCGGCGCCTGGGCCACCGCCGCCATGGGGCGTGGTGAACGTCTTGTGGAGGTTCATGTGCACGGCGTCGAACCCCATGTCGCCCGGCCGGCACACGCCCATGAAGGCATTCAGATTGGCGCCGTCGTAATACAGCTTGGCGCCTGTGTCGTGCACAAGCTCGGCTATATCCAGTATGTCCCTCTCGAAGAGGCCCAAGGTGTTGGGGTTTGTCAGCATCAGGGCCGCGACCTTGCTCGACAGCTTGCCCTCGAGGTCGGGAAGGCTGATACGTCCGTCTGGGGCTGAGGCGACTTCAACGACGTGGAAGCCGCTCAGGGCGGCACTGGCCGGGTTTGTGCCATGGGCCGAATCGGGCACGAGCACCTCGGTCCGCGCCTCGCCCCGGGAGCGGTGATAGGCCTGGATCATCCGGAGTGCGGTCCACTCACCATGGGCGCCGGCGGCCGGCTGGAGCGTGACCCGATCGACGCCGACGACTGCACAAAGGGCCTGCTCGAGGCGCCACATCAGCTCGAGGGCGCCCTGGACGCTGTCCTCGTCCTGGTAGGGGTGCAGGGCGGCGAAGCCGGGCAGCGACGCCGCCGCCTCGTTCGCGACGGGGTTGTACTTCATGGTGCAGCTGCCGAGCGGATAGAACTGCTCGCTGATCGAATAGTTCAAAGAGGCGAGCTTGCTGTAGTGGCGTATCACCTCGGGCTCGCTCAGCCTGGGCAGGGTGGGCGGCTGCGAGCGCAGCAGCTCTGGGCTCAGGACGTCTGCCGGTGTAGCCGCCGCGACGCCGGCCTCGGGCAGGCGAGGCCCGTGGGCGTTGGGGCGGCTCTTCTCGAAGCTGAGCAGCTCGGGCCTCAACTCACCGCCTCCACCAGCTGGTCGATCGCCTGCGGATCGTTGACCTCGGTGCAGGTGAAGGTGAGCACGTCCTTGAGGCCGCGAAACCACCGGTGCACTTCCAGCCCACCGAGGATTCCCCTGCGGGCGAGCTTTCTGTTGATGGCGGCTGACCTCGGAACGCGAATCGGGAACTCGTTCAGGAACTGCCGCTCGGGAAACGCAATCTCCCAGCCGGGCAAGGCGGCCAGCCTCTCGGCCAGCGTGTGGGCGCGCTTGAAGCTCACCTCAGCCACCTGCCGCATGCCGTCCGCCCCCATGTACGTTATGTACACGCTCGCGGCCAGCGCGCAAAGCGAGTGGTTGGTGCAGATGTTGGAGGTCGCCTTCTCGCGGCGGATGTGCTGCTCGCGCGCGGTGAGCGTGAGCACGAACCCGCGCCGCCCTTCCGCATCGTGCGAGGTGCCGACGAGCCGGCCGGGGAGGCGGCGGACCAGCTCCTTGCGGCACGCCATGAATCCGACGTGGGGACCGCCGTAGCTTGGGGCGAGGCCGAGCTGCTGCCCCTCACCGACCGCGATGTCGGCGCCGTACTCGCCGGGCGGAGCCAGGAGGGCAAGGCTGATGGGGTCGACGCATGCGACGGCGAGCGCGCCGGCATCGTGTGCTCGTCGCGTCAGTCCGGGGGCGTCTTCGAGCAAGCCGAGGAAGTCGGGCTGCTGGAAGATCACCGCCGCCGTCCTTGCATTCGGCTCCGAGCCCTTTCGGACCTTGATGCCACGCCCCTCGCTGAAGGCGCGAAGCACATCCACGTATTCGGGATGCAGGTAGCCCGCGACCAGGACCTCCTTGCGGCCGGTGTGGACGGAGGCCATCATGGCCGCCTCGGCCACCGCGGTCGCCCCGTCATATAACGACGCATTGGCGACGTCGAGCGCCGTGAGCTCGGCGATCAAAGTTTGGAATTCGTAAATCGCCTGCAGCGTGCCCTGGCTCGCCTCAGGCTGGTACGGCGTGTAAGCGGTATAGAACTCCGGCTTCGATGTCACGGCGGCGACCGCGGCCGGTATGAACCGCCGGTAGACCCCACCGCCACGGAATGTCAGCCGGTCGGCGAACACCCGGTTGCGCGCCGCCAACGATCCGATCTCCGACATCGTCTCGAACTCGGACAACCCGTCCGGGAGCTCAAGCCTGGGGATGCGAAGCGACTGCGGGATGTCGACCAGCAGGCCTTCCATGGAATCGACCCCGACGGCGGCCAGCATCTCAGCGCGCTCTTCGGGAGAGTGGACGAGATAAGGCAACCTAGGCTTGGGACTCCGTCAACTGCTTGTAGGTGGCTTCGTCCATCAGGTCCTTGGGCAGCTCGCCGGTGAGCTCGAGCTTGAGGATCCAGCCGTCGCCATACGGGTCTGAGTTGATCAGCTCGGGCTTGCCCGCCACCTTGTCGTTGACCGCCGTCACGCGGCCTGAGACCGGAGCGTAGAGATCGCTGGCCGCCTTCACCGACTCCACCACACCAAAGCTTTCGCCCGCCTCCAGCTTGCGGCCCGCATTCGGGAGCTCGAGAAACACGACATCACCGAGCTGCGCCTGCGCGAAGTCGCTGATGCCGACCGTGACGCTCTTGCCGTCGACGATGAGCCATTCATGAGTCTTGGTGTAAAGCCGACCCGCCATGCCATTCCTCCCTCTTCGTGAACGCTGCCGCGGCTCAGCTCAGGCCTTCGCGGGGGCGGCGGCCGATCGCGCCGATCCGCGGTAGAAAGGCAGCTGCACGACTTCCGCCGAGGCCTGCCGGCCTCGCACGTCCACGGCAGCAGTTTCCCCGACTCGCAATGATGCGACTTCGACCATCGCGAGCGCGATGGGGTGCCCCAGGAAGAAGGAGTGGGTGCCGCTGGTAACGTTCCCGACGGGCCGGCCTTGGCAGAGGACCGTGGCTCCGTGGCGCGCGATGTCCCCTGGGGAGGTCTTCAGCCCGACCAGCGTCCGCTTCGGGCCTTCGCGCTTGACCTGCGCCAGCGCGTCGCCGCCGACGAAAGCGCCCTTGTCAAGCCTGACGGTCCAGCCGAGGCCGGCCTCGTATGGGTTGACCGTCTCGTCCATGTCGTTGCCGTAGAGGCGAAGGGCGGCCTCGAGGCGGGTGGCGTCGCGGGCTCCAAGGCCGGCCGGGAGGACTCCATGCCCCGAACCGTTCTCCAGGATCGCATCCCACACCGCAACCACGTGAGCGGCCGGGATGAAGATCTCGAAGCCGTCCTCGCCGGTATATCCGGTACGCGAGACGAGCGCGCTCACTCCCGCCACCTCAGCCGGGCGAAAGCCGAAGTACGGAAGGTCGTCGATTCCCGTCGCCGGCAGCAGCTCCTCGGCTCGGGGACCCTGAAATGCGATCAACGAAAGCTCGAGCGTGCGGTCCTCGATCTGAACCCCCGCCGGCGCGTGGCTGCGCATCCAGTCGAGGTCATGCTCGCGATTGGCTGCGTTGACGACGACGAAGAACCCTTCTTCGCCCCAATACACGACCAGGTCGTCGAGGATGCCGCCCTGCGGGTTGCACATGAGGTTGTACTGCGCGCGGCCGTAGGAAATCCTCGACAGGTCGTTGGTGAGGAGCTGCTGGAGGAAATCGAACGCGCCGTCGCCCGTGACTCGGAACCGCCCCATATGCGAGATGTCGAACAGGCCGGCGACTCTCCGCACAGCCAGGTGCTCGTCGCGGATGGACGTGTATTGCTGTGGGAGCTCCCAGCCGCCGAAGTCCACCATGCGTCCACCGAGGGCGACGTGTCGATCGTAGAGCGGAGTTCTGCGCGCGACCTCAGCCGTCAAGTTCGGCGCGCTCGTCGTCGTCGTCGAAGTCGATCGCCTCGGGGTCGATGAAGGCGAGGATCTCTTCGTCATAGCGACGCCGGGCCTCCGCGACCACCTGGGCGACATAGCGCGTGCGCTCGAGCGTCCATTCCAGCTTTTCCGCGAGCTCCGCGGGAGATGGTTCGCGGTGGAGGAGGCGTCTCATGATCAGCTCGGTCCGCTCATAATCCGTGGCCGCCGCGACGAGGAGCTCCCCCTCGCGGACCGCAGCGCTTTCGGCCGCAATCGCAGCGTCCATCTGGGCGGCGATGCGGCCTTCGGCGAAACTCGTGAAGTCCGGCTCACCGCTCTCGACGAAGGTGCGAACGGCTTCCAGGAGCCCGATCGAGCCCTCCTGGACCAGGTCGGGAATCGACAAACCCTGCTCGCCCCGCGTCGCGGCGATGCGTATGACCCTGTCCAGGTAGGCCGCCACGAGCCGGTCCTGGCTGGTTCGGTCGCCGAGAGCCGCGCGCTCGAGCAGCCTGGCTTCCTCGCCAGGCGCCAGGGACCCGGTGTCGTGGGCCCGCCGTTTCAGAGCGCGCAGCGCGGCGGCATCGCCCTGTCCAGCCGGCTGGAGGTCTGAGCCATCGTCGTGGCGCGACGGAGATGCCATCGCCCCGATTTTACGACTCGGCTTGGGGGCGTCCGAGAAGTTGCGCCAGAAAGCGAATGTTCCACGTTTTACACAGCCGGCCAACGAGCGGCCTATGCTCAAAACATGCGCATCCGCCACTTGCTGGGAGCAGGGGTGGCTGCCCTTGCGATCGCCATCTTGCCTTCGACTTCCGCTGCCGCGGGGACGCACCACGTCGAGCAGGCGGACCTCAACGGCGATATCAACAACATCATGGCCGCCTATATCTCAGCCTCGGTTTCGCGCGCTGAGGCCGACCACGCCGATGCCCTGCTGGTTGTGATCAACACCCCCGGCGGCATCTCGACTTCGATGGACGACATCGTCACCAGCCTGCTGAACTCGACGGTCCCGGTCATTGCCTTCGTTTACCCAAGCGGTGCGCGCGCCGCGTCTGCCGGTCTCTTCGTCGCCCAAGCCGCTGACGTCCTGGCCATGGCGCCGGGCACCAACATCGGCTCGGCCCACCCGATCCAATCTACCGGCGCAGATATCGGCGGCGATCTCGGCAAGAAGGTGCTCAACGACGCGGTGACGAGGGTTCGCAACCTTGCGTCCATGCACGGGCGCAATGCGGACTGGGCTGAGGATGCGGTGCGAAACAGCGTGAACATCAACGCCGAGCAAGCCGTCCAGCTCCACGTCGCCGACCTGGAGTCGTCGGATCCGTCCTCTCTACTTAACTCCGTTGACGGGAGGGTCGTACCGAGGCCGAGCGGCAACTTGACGATCCACACAGCCGGCGCTCAGATTCAAGACTTCCCAATGCCGTTCTGGATGGTCTTCTTGAACGCCCTTATCGATCCAACTGTCGCCGCGCTTCTGATCCTGCTCGCGGCCTACGGCATCATCACCGAGCTCTCGACTCCGGGCGCAATCCTCCCTGGCGTCGTCGGCGGAATCGCCGCCATCCTCGCCATCGTCTCCCTGGCCAACCTACCTGTGAACCTGGCGGGTGCCCTGCTGTTGTTGCTGGCACTGGTTCTTTTCATCGCCGATATCAACGCCAATACACACGGCATCCTCAGCTCCGGCGGAGTCGTGGCGCTACTGTTGGGGATGGCGTTTCTGATCAATACCGGCCCCATCGGGCTCGGTGTCAATCCACTCGCCGCCATCATCGCGGCCGCTGTGACGGCCGGATTCTTCGTCTTCTTCATTCGCAAGGTATGGATCGCTCGCCGTCGTCCCGTCACAACCGGATCCGAGGCACTGCTCGGCGCAAAGGGTGAGGCCCGCGAGGAGCTGACCCCCGAAGGACTAGTCTTTGTCCGCGGCGCGCTGTGGAAAGCCGTCGCTGCGAACGGCCCCATTCACAAGGGGACGCCGGTGCGCGTGGTGGGTCGCAAAGGTCTGCAGCTGCAAGTGGAGGCCGGCGACACCGGTCAGAACAAGGAGGACGCGTAATGGACATCACCACGCTGGTGGTCATCGGTGTGGTCGTCGTGCTGGCGCTCATCATCGCGTTCTCGAGCCTGCGCATCGCTAATGAATACGAGCGCGGCGTCGTGTTTCGCCTCGGCCGGCTGATCGCGCTGAAAGGGCCCGGCCTGTTCTTCATCATTCCTTTCGGGATCGATCGGCTCGTCAAGATCGACTTGCGCGTCATCACATTGGAGGTCCCTCCTCAAGAGGTCATCACCAACGACAACGTGACGGCGAAGGTCAACGCGGTCATCTATTTCCAGGTCGTCGACGCGCAGAGAGCTGTGGTCCAGGTCCTCAACTACATCAACGCGACCTCGCAGATCGCGCAGACGACGCTGCGGGCCGCGCTCGGCCAGGCGACGCTCGATGACCTGCTCGCCAACCGCGAGAAGATCAACCAGAACCTGCAGAAGATCATCGACGAGCAAACCGAGCCCTGGGGCATCAAGGTCGCAGTGGTCGAGATCAAGGACGTCGAGCTGCCCCAGACCATGCAGAGGGCGATGGCGAAGCAGGCCGAGGCCGAGAGGGAAAAGCGCGCCAAGATCATCAACGCCGATGGCGAGTTCCAGGCCTCGCAAACGCTTGCGAATGCGGCCCAGATCATCTCCACCCAGCAGGGCGCCCTTCAACTCCGATTCCTGCAGACCCTGGTCGAGATCGGCACCGAAAAGAACACGACCATCGTCCTCCCGATACCGATCGAGCTCTTCCGGCCGATCCTGGAGGCCGCGACGTCCAGGCCGGCTGACGGAGCGCCCAAGCCCAGCAGCCCGGCTCTAACTCCACCGACCTCGTCGAAGTCAGGCTGATCGCGCACCTGACGCTCGACGCCCTCGGCGCGTTCGTATCGCTGCTGCTGCCGCTACCGCTGATCGTCACCGCCAACGCGGTGGTCGGGAAACCGTGGGCCAGTCATGCCACCGGGATCCTCGCCGGCCTCACCGCGGGGGCGACGTTCCTCTTCGGCGCCGTGTTTTACGCCGGCGTTCTGGGCCCTCCGGCGCCCGGAGCCTCGGGCTCCGCGATCGGAGTCGGCATCATGATCACGGCGGTCATCGCCGCGGTGCTGGCTGCGAATCCGGTACGCGAGCGGGTCGCCGGCGTCCTGCCCATCGATCCCGACAATCCGGTTCACACGATGGCGCTGGTGCTCGCCGTGATCCTGCTGGGCTCGCAGGTCACGCTCGTGTCCTTCGTCGACGTGCTCGCGCAGGACCGCACCCAACCGCCGCTGACGGTTCTCGACCTCTTCGCGCAGGAGCTGCCATTTCTGATCATCGCGACGGCCGGCGTGGGCATCTACATGCGCCGAGATACGAAGCAGACAGCCGAACGCCTGGGCGTCGTCAGGCCCACCTGGTGGCAGGTCAGCCTTGCCCTTGCGGCCGCCGGGGTGTTCTTCGCCTTCGGCCAGACGGTCGACTCGCTCAGCCACGTGTGGACGCCGCAAGTAGCGCACAACATCGACATCACGACGCAGCATGTCTTTGGCGGGCTCGACAATCCTGTTGGGATCGCCGCGATCGCCTTGCTGCCCGCAATCTGCGAGGAGATCCTCTTCCGGGGCGCTCTTCAGCCGAGGCTTGGCCTCGTCTTGACCGCGCTTTTGTTCACCTCGATCCACACCCAGTACAGCATCTCGTTCGACACACTCGCCGTCTTCGTGCTCGCGGTGGGCCTGGGGTTGATTCGCAAATACACCAACACCACCACGTCGGCCATCAGCCACGCGACTTACAACCTCATCGTCAGCATCGGCATCGGCAGCGAGCTGGTCGGATTTGCGGTCGCCGCCGAAATCGCGCTCGCGGCCGTGACCGCATTCGCGCTTTGGTCACGCCGACGCCGATTGGCGGAGGCGGCGAATCCCTGACAGCGTCCGTTCTTAACAGGCTGGGTTGCGGGGCCGAGATCGAAGTCCTAGCTTGCCCGGCATGGTGCGAGGCGGGGGAGGGACCGCACCGGGACAGGGAGGGCCCCCAAAAGGGCATGGCCCCGCGCGGCAGCCGACAAGCTCCGTCGGGCCGGCGATATCATCATCTGACGGCCTGGAGCGGTTAACACCCGAGCTTGGCACGCTCGTGATGGTCGGCTACAATCCCGCCACATGGCCCCAGATATGGCGTCGACCCTGAAGGTAGACCACCAGATGTTGTCTGCCACGAGAACGACGGTCCTTGCCGTCGTCAACCAGAAGGGAGGCGTCGGCAAGACGACGACCGCCATCAACCTGGGCGCAGCGCTGGCAGAGCTCGGACACCCGGTGCTCCTGGTCGATCTCGACCCACAGGCCAACTCCACCTCAGGCCTGGGACTGAACCCGGCGCGGCTCCGCAGCTCCATCTACCAGCTCCTCGCCGGCGAGGCCAGCGTGGAAGACTCGATGGTCGAGACCGCGGTGCCTCGGCTGCGGCTCGTGCCCTCGCACATCGACCTGGCCGGCGCCGAGATCGAGCTCGCAACATTGAGGGAGCGCGAAACCCGCCTGCGCAACGCGCTCGCGTCGGTACCCGACGGTGTGGAATGCGTGATCATCGACTGCCCGCCGTCGCTCGGTCTGCTCACCCTCAACGCGCTCACCGCCGCGACCAGCATGCTCATCCCCACGCAGTGCGAATACTTCGCGCTCGAGGGGTTGAGCCATCTTCTGTACACGCACCAGCTCGTCCGCGCGCGCCTCAACCCCAAGCTCGAGATCGCGGGCATCCTGATGACCCAGTTCGACGCACGCACCACGCTCTCCTGGGATGTCCTCGAGGAGGTCCGGCGCTCCCACCCGGCGCATGTCTTGAAGACCCTCATCCCGCGCAACGTGCGGATCAGCGAAGCGCCCAGCCATGGCAAGCCTGTGCTTCAGTACGACTCCTCATCCCGCGGCGCCGCCGCATACCGAGCCCTCGCAAAGGAGCTGTTGGAACGATGACCCAATCACGCATGCGCGGCCTGGGCCGCGGACTCGACGCCCTGATCCCGATGTCGCGCGAAGGCGAAGCGCTGGTGCCGCAGATGATCGCTGTCGACCAGATCCGTCCCTCGCATCAACAGGTCCGCTCGCGCTTCGATGCCGAACCTTTGGGCGAGCTGGCGGAATCGATCCGCCTACACGGCGTGCTGCAGCCCCTGCTGGTGCGCAGAAGCGCGGACGGTTACGAGCTGATCGCGGGCGAGCGGCGCTGGCGGGCCGCACGGCTCGCCGGCCTCAACGCAGTGCCCGCCGTCGTGCGCAGCGACGCCGGCAACGACGCCCAGCTCGTGCTGGGACTCATCGAGAACCTGCAGCGCGCGGACCTCGACCCCATCGAGGAAGCACGCGGCCTCAAGCGCCTCACCGATGAGTTCGGTCTCACCCACGATGAGGTCGCTCAGCGAATCGGCAAGCATCGCGTATCGGTGACCCAGTCGCTCCGCCTGCTCGGCGGCTGCGCGGCGGTGCAATCTTCGGTCGCCGCCGGCGCCATCTCCGCCGGCCACGCCCGCGCGCTGATTGCACTCGACAGCCAGGCCGCACAGGAGCATGGGCTGAAAGTGGTAGTCGCGAAGAGGTTCTCGGTGCGCCAGACCGAGAACTGGGTGCGCACCTACAAGCCACGCCGGGTCCCTCGCGGGAACGCTCCAGCGGAGCTTCGTCACATCGCGGCCGATGTCGAATCGAGGCTTGCGGTGCCGGTGAAGATCACCGGCACCATCAATCGCGGCAAGGTCGAGCTCCGCTACTCGAGTCGAGAAGAGCTGGAACGGGTCTGCGCTAAGCTCGTCTCCTGAAAATTCATGGCCGCCCCCCAGCAGCCCGCAGTGGCGGCTGACCAACCACGCGCGTCGACCGGTTCCTCGATCTTGCGCGAGGTGGCCGAGGTCGTCGTGCTGGCAGTCATCCTTTACTTCGGCATCAGCTTCGCGGTGCAGACGGTGCACGTGGAAGGCCTGTCGATGTTCGCGACCCTCGACGACAACGACTACCTGATCGCCGACAAGATCGATTACCGACTGCACGCGCCTCAGCGCGGCGACATCGTCATCCTGCGTCCGCCCACGAACAATGCCGTCGACTTCATCAAGCGGGTCATCGCCCTTCCTGGTGAGCGATTGCTCATTCGCGACGGCGTCGTCTACATCGACGGCCACCGCCTCATCGAGCCATATCTACCGGAAGCCTGGACCGTCAACAACACATGGCTCGGACCGAGCAAAAGCCCTGACGGCTCGGTCATTCCTTCCGGTCAATACTTCGTCATGGGCGACAACCGCAACAGGTCACAGGATTCGCGCACGTTCGGCGCCATCGGGCGTGACCGTATCGATGGGCGCGCATGGTTTCGCATCTGGCCCATCGGCCATTTCGGCAACATCTACGCGCAGCTGCCTACCCTCGAAAGCGGCAGCGCGGCCGTTGGTTGGCGACCTCCTGACGGCGCTAGGCTCCGACTGCCGACCTGAAGGCGGCGTCTTTCGCGAACGGGCCGATCACCGCCATCTGGATCGGCGCGCCCAGCACCTCACCGGCGACGCGCTGCACGTCCTCCGCGGTGATCGCATCGACCAGGGCCACCTCTTCTTCTATGGTCTTGATCGAACCGGTCAGCAGCTGCTGGTAGGCCAGCCAGAATGCGACGCCGTTGGTGCTTTCGAGCTCCAGGCGGAGGCGGCCCTTGGTGAACTCTTTCGCGCGTTCGAGCTCCTCCCGGCCGACCTGGTAGCTGCACAGGCTTCGCAGCTCGACTATCACAGCGCTCACCGCGGCGACGGCGTTCTTGGGATCGACGCCCAGGTACACGCCGAGCAGGCCCGTGTCTCGATGCTTCTGAGTGAAGCTGTGCACGTCATACGCAAGGCCGAGCCTTTCGCGGATGTTCAAGAAGAGGCGTGAGCTCATACCCTCGCCAAGCACCGTGTTCAGCAGGTCGAGCGCGAAGCGGTCCGGGTGCAGGTAGCTGTGCGCACGCACGCCCAGGCAGATGTGAGCCTGCTCGGTGCGCCGCCGTCGCATCAAAACTCGCGGTGAATGCAACGGGTCTGGCGGCATTGGCGGGATCTGGCCGTCCAGCTCGGCCGGCAACGTGAGGCGCGAGGTCACCAGCTCGACCATCTCCGCCTCGTCGAAGGCTCCCGCCGCACCGATCACCAGGTTCGGCGACCGGTATCGCGCATCGGCGTACTCGAGGATGTCGTCGCGAGCGAGCCGGGACACCGACTGTTCCGTGCCCGCGATGTCGCGTCCGAGCGGATGGCCGGGCCACATGATCTCCTCGAACAGGTTCTGCACGAAATCCTGCGGCTGGTCCTGGTACATCCGCAGCTCCTCGAGGATCACCATCCGCTCACGCTCCACGTCACCAGGCGCGAGCTTGGAGTTCGACACGATGTCGGCGAGCACGTCGAGCCCCAGCTCCATGTGCTCGGCCGGAACCCGAGTCCAGTACGCGGTCAGCTCCTTGTCGGTGGACGCGTTGATGAAGCCGCCCACGCCCTCGATCGAGTCGGCGATCTCCTTCGACGTCGGCCTCCGCTGGGTGCCTTTGAAGAGGAGGTGCTCGATGAAGTGCGATACGCCCGCATGGCGCTCGTCCTCAAGCCTCGAGCCGCCGCCGAACATGAAAACGAGGCTTGCGGACAGCCGCTCGGGCATGGCGGCGGTGACCAATTTCGCCCCGCCCGCCAGCCCATGAACTCGATGGAGAGCCAAGGGAGGTGCCAGTATAGGACGGGCTAGATCCCGGGCCGACTCTCCCCGAGGGCGCCCAGCGCCGCGTAGAGGGTCATGGCCACGAAGTCGGCGGGCATTCCGTCCGAAACCGCATCCAGCGCCTCGCCGAGATATTTCCGCATGTTCGACCCCTGCTCGATCTCCCTCAGCTCCAGGCAATCCCTGATCGCCTCGGCGATCTCGGTCGGCGTGATCTCTTCGTCACCCGCTCCATCCGCGACCTCGTTGACCAACGCGATCGCCTTCCGGATCCGCTCCGCCGCGGCCCGGCCCGGCATGAGATCAGCTGCTCGCCGGCTTGCGGGGTCCGACCACGACCCGGCGATCGGGCTCCTCGCCGATGCTCGAGCTGCCGACATCCGGATCGTCCTGCAGGGCGAGGTGGATGGCGCGCCGCTCGAACGCCTGCATGGCGTCGAGGGTGATCGCGTCACCCGTCATCTTCACCTGCCGCGCAGCGCGGAGCGCGATCTCGCGCACCGTGTGCTCTCGGCGCTGGCGATACCGCTCGACGTCGACGATGATCCGCTCGCCCTCCGCCAGATGCTTGCCGACCATCACGTTGGTGACCGACTGCAGGGCGCGCAGCGTCTCGCCGCGCCAGCCGATGAGGGCGCCCAGGTCGCGGCCGCTGATGTCGAGCGTGATCGGGTCGGTGCCGGTGCGAACCGTGACCTGGGCTCGAACGCCCATGTGCTTCAGCAAGCCTTCGACCAGCGCGCGGGCAATGTCCGCTTTGCCGTTCGGCGCCGCGGCGGCGCCCGCCGGCGACTCGACCTGGTCGATGACGGTGACCTCGACCACGGTTTCCTCGGAGCCCTCGCTGATGACGCGCACGTCCACGTTCCGCCGGCTCTCGCCCAGCTCGATCAAGGCTGCGTCGACGGCCTCGTCGAGAGTGCGTCCTCGGCCTTCTGCCGACTTCATGGTGCCTTCACCTCACGCCTCACTTCTTCCTTCTCCTCGACCCCGCTCCGGGTTGCGGCAAGGGCTTGAGCCCGGGCTTGGATCCGTTCTTCGGGCCGCCCCCGCCCTTCGGCGCGGCGGCGATCACCGGCCCCCCTCCATCTCGCTTCGGCAAGAGGTTGCCCCAGCCGACCACGAAGCTCTGCTGAATGATACTGACCACGTTTCCGACAAACCAGTAGAGCCCAAGACCCGCCGGGACCTGCAGCGCGAAGTACCCGATCATCAGCGGCGATATCAAGACCATCGTCCGCTGCATCTGCTGGGTCTGCAGCTCCTGCTCGGTCGGGTTGAGCGGTGTGGGCTGCTGCAGCATCTTCGACTGGATGAACGTCGTGATCGCGGCCAGCAGGGGAAAGACGAGATACGCGGCCGCCGGGATGGGCAGGCCCGCGAACATGAAATGGTGCATGGGGATGTCGTTGAGGTTGGGGATGAACAGGAACGGCTGCACCCCATGGTCGCTCTTGGCGAAGCCCTGGAACACGTAGTACAGCGCGGTGAGGATGGGCAGCTGGATGACCAGCGGTAAACAGCCGACCAGGCCGCCGAGCGGGTTGACCCCGTGCTCCTTGTAGAGCTGCATCATCTCGGCGTTGAGCTTCTGCGGGTCCTTCTTGTACTTCTTGCGCAGGTCTGCGACCTGCGGCGCGAGCTTGCGCTGCTCCACCATCGTCTTTCGCTGGGTGACGAGCTGGAACTGCTGCAGCGGCGCCAGCAGGAGCCGAATGATGATCGTGAGGATGATGATGGCGACCCCATACGCGCCGATCTGTTCGATGATCGGCACCGTCCTGAGGTGGTCGAAGAGAAAGAGCAAGAACGACGCCAGCGGGTGCTCGACGATCGACTCCCACAGGGTCTTGACCGGCAAGAAGACGTCGAATATGGAGCTCAGGAAGATGACAGCGTCCCCCAGTTCAGCGCGGCGACAGGATCAAGGAACAGGATCGTAGCCGCCCTTGGCAAACGGATGGCAGCGCGCTATACGCGCCGCACCCATCCAGCCGCCTCTGAGCCAGCCGTACCTCTCGACCGCTTCGTACGTGTACTGCGAGCAGGACGGGTAGTAGCGGCACGAGGGCGGGAGGATCTTCGACAGCGAGAGTTGATAACCGCGGATCAGCGTTAGAAAAATCGTCGTCATGAGTTCAGGTTCGAGAGCCTGAGCGCCGCCTGCCGGGTCTCCGCCACGAGGTCGGCGAAAGGCATGTCCAGCGCGGCCGGGCGGGCGATCAGAACCACGTCATATCGTATTCCCACTGTCTCGAGCGGCGAATCAGGCCCGAGGAGGCACTCCCGCGCCACCTCGCGCAGGCGGCGCCGGGCGCGGTTCCGGTCGACCGAGCCCTTGACGTTGCGGCTGACCGTCACGCCGACACGACTCGCGGCCGACCCGCCCGGAGCGGCAAAGGCCACGAGCCCCCGGCCGGAGTAGACGCGCTTGCCGCCCATGGCGGCCTGAAAATCGGCCTGGCGGCGGAGCCGGAAACGCTGCTTCACGGGCCCGGCGACCGCTACGGGGTGAGGCGCTGGCGCCCCTTGCGACGGCGGTTTTGCACCACCCTGGCGCCCCCGCGCGAGGCCATGCGGCGGAGAAAGCCGTGCACCCGCCGGCGGTAGCGCTTCTTGGGTTGATAGGTTCGCTTGATCGAGGAATCCCCCCTGCCCGGAGCCTGATGGAACCGCGGTAGTGTAGCCGAGGACGGGCTCTACATCAATGATACCGTTCGTATCACCTCATCCATCGCCCTTGATGCCTTGCGGCAGCCTCCCGCCTTTGCTACAATCCCGGCCCGGAAGCAGATAGGATCGGGACGACCCGACCAATCCAGTACAAGTCGCGCACAACGAACCCACTTATCACCCCACCTGGCGCCCAAGTAAGGTCACAGTACCGCTTCCAGGTTTCGGATCAGACCGGAGGGGGGATTTCGAACAGGTCGGCCCTGCCAACCTGTGGAAATCCGCTTCGTTCTTTTCCACAGGCGCCGACAGGACGGAGCTCGTCACAGCCGAGCTCCGGTTGAACCTGTGCTTGCGAGCACGCAATTCGAGGATGGCTTTGCAGGCGAGGGAGCAGGAGGAGATGGGCGGTGATTTTGATCCCAGGTTGTCCACAGCATTTGCAGAGGCGGACTGCCCTTTGCCCCCAGCCGGCCCGAGCCCGGCAGACCGGTCGTGAGACTGGCCCGCCGGCGCAAGGGAAGGGTTGAGGTGAACCAGGACCAGATCTGGTCGCAGGTCCAGGAAGAGCTTCGATTCCAGCTCGCCAAACGCACATATGACATGTGGCTCAAGAACACGTCGGTCGTCGCGGCTGACGGCAACACCTTTCGCATCGGCGTGCCCAGCAAGCTCGCCAAGGACTGGCTGGAGGACCGTTTTTCGGGTTTGATCCAGGAAACCCTGCAGGCGGTCACCGGGTCGGAGCTGGACATCGATTTTGTCATCTCTCCCAGCGGTCACCGGCCGCCGCTGGCGCCCGCCGACGGCGACTTCCCCGCCAACGGCGACAACGGCCACGATAACGGCGTCGAGCCGACTCCTGACACGCCGGTCATCACGCCCTCCGAGCTCAACGCCCGGTTCAAGTTCTCCTCATTCGTCGTCGGTCACAACTCACAGTTCGCGCACGCCGCCGCTAAGGCCGTGGCCGAGGCGCCTGGAGACAGCTACAATCCTCTGTTCCTGTACGGCGGCGTGGGTCTCGGCAAGACGCACCTCATGCACGCCATCGGCCACGAGGTGCACGAGCGCTCCCCGCGCAAGCGCGTCGTCTACCTCACGTCGGAGCAGTTCACCAACGAGGTGATCAGCTCGATCGCAACCGCGCGCATGGGCGAGTTTCGCCACAAGTACCGCACCGTCGACGTCCTGCTCATCGACGACGTCCAGTTCCTGGCCGGCAAGGACCGCACCAAGGAAGAGTTCTTTCATACGTTCAACGCGCTGCACGAGATCAACAAGCAGATCGTCATCTCATCGGACCGTCCTCCGAAGGAGATACCCACGCTCGAGGACAGGTTGAGGTCCCGTTTCGAATGGGGATTGATCGCCGACATCCAGTCGCCCGACTTCGAGACCCGTCTCGCCATCCTTCACTCCAAGCTCGGCGCCAACGACAGCCTGGTCCCCGAGGAAGTGCTCAGCTTCATCGCGCACAAGGTGCAGCGGAACATTCGCGAGCTCGAAGGCGCGCTCACGCGCGTGCAGGCCTTCGCGGCTGTGCACCAGCGGCCGGTCGACGCCGAAGAGGCGGCGCGCCTGCTCGCCGACATCATTCCCGCCGGCACGCGCAAGCCCATCAACGTCGAGCGCATCCAGGCCCTCGTCGCCGACTACTACAACGTCACCCTCGACGATATGAAGGGGAAGCGGCGCGACAAGCACATTGTTTTTCCGCGGCAGGTCGCCATGTTCCTGGTTCGCGAAGAGACGCCTTCTTCATTGCCGGCGATCGGCAAGGCCTTCGGCGGCCGCGACCATACGACCGCTCTCCACTCCATCGAAAAGATCGCCAACGAGCTCAAGGAAGACGAGCGGCTGAGGTACGAGGTGCAGGCGATCAAAGAGCGCCTGTACGCACAGCAGTGAACCGAGAGATGAGGCTTTCCACACTTTTTACAGAGGACCACCCCCGGGGCATGGGACCATCGGGTGGACGGCGATTCGTCCCCAGGCAAGCAACAGGAAGCCCTCGCCCCAACCGCGCTTGTCCCGAGCTTATCCCCCATGACGGCCGATCTGTAAAGCCTCTCGACATCCACACTCTGCACAGCGCTTACTGTTATGGACTACGGGTTCTCTCTATTAAGAGAAACTCTTTGAACGGGGGACAAGTGTCGTGAAAGCCAAAGCCATCGAAGCCCAGATGAAGGTGACGTGCAGACCTGCTGTTCTTGGCCAGGCACTCCAGGTCGTCTCGCGCGCCATCTCGAGCCGCACGACGCTGCCCATCCTCAACAACATCCTGGTCGAGACCACCTCAGAGGGACTTGCATTGACGGCGACGAATCTCGAGATCGGCATCCGCAAGGTGGTGCCGGCCGAGGTGTCGATGGAAGGCAGCACGACCGCGCCGGCGCGGCTCCTCACGGACTTCGTGAGCACCCTTCCCGATCAGGACCTCGAGATGACGCTGGACGGCGCGACGCAATCGCTCGGCCTGCGGTGCGCACGGTTTGACACGCACATCAAGTGCATAGAAGCCGAGGAGTTTCCACCAGGTCCGCGGCCTGACGAAGGCGACCGCATCGAGGTGGCGCTGGACGACCTGGTGACTGCGGTCGAGCAGACGCAGATGGCCGCGTCGACGGACGAGGCCCGCCCCGTGCTGACCGGCGTTCTCGTCCAGGTCCAGGGCGGCGGCCTGACTCTGGCCGCCACCGACGGTCACCGCCTGGCGGTCAGCAAGCTCGGCGCCTCCGGGGCAGGCGATCTCGAGGCCAGCCTCATTGTGCCGGCCCGCGCCCTGGCAGAGCTCTCGAGGGTGCTGAAAGGTGAGCCGGGACGGGTCGAGGTGATCATCTCCAAGGCCCGCAACCAGATCTTCTTCAAAGCCGGGAGCTCAGAGCTGACCTCCCGCCTGATTGACGGAAAGTATCCAAACTACGCACAGGTTATCCCCAGCAAGAGCTCCACGAAGGTGAAGGTTTCCACCTCCGAGCTCACGCAGACCGTACGCGCCGTCTCGCTGTTTGCCCGCGACAGCGCCAATGTCATCCGGGTCAAGGCGCAGGCCGGCTCGCTCGTCCTTTCTGCGACCACCAACGAGGTGGGCGACAGCAGGGCCGAGATGGCCGCCGAGGTCGACGGGTCCGACATCCAGATCGCCTTCAACGCCCGCTATGTGCTCGACGCACTGGGTGTGATCGGCGAGAACGAGGTCGAGCTTCTGTTCGACGGTCCGCTGAGCCCCGGCCTGCTGCGACCGCCGGGCAAGGAGCACTACCTCTACGTGATCATGCCCGTGCGGGTGGCGATGTCCTAAGCGGTCGGCGTGCTGCTCCGGCGACTCCAGCTGAAAAACCACCGCAACTACGCCCACCTCGACCTCTCGATGGAGCCCGGGGTCAACGTTTTCATCGGCGCCAACGGCCAGGGCAAGACGAACCTGCTCGAGGCGGTGGCGATGCTCGCGCTGTCCGCATCGCCACGCGCCCGCCGCGAATCGGAGCTGGTCGGGCCTGTGGCGCCGGCGTCCCGCATCGAGGCGGAGGTCGAGAGCGCGGGCAAGCGGCTGGAGTTGACGATTGCTCTCGACGTCGAAGGAGAGCGTGCGCGCCGAACCATCGAGGTCGACGGCGCCCGCCGGCGGGCTGTCGATCTGCCCGGCCATTTCCGCGTCACGCTGTTCTGGCCGGACGACCTCGGACTTATCAAGGCAGGACCGGACCAGCGCCGCCGTTTTCTCAACCAGCTCCTGGTCCAGGTCGAGCCCGGTTATGCACGCGCCCTCACCGGGCTGCGGCGGATACTCGACCAGCGCAACAGCCTGCTCAAGAGGATCGCCGCCGGCGACCAGGCACCAGGCGAGCTCGAGGTGTGGAGCTCGGAGCTGGTTCGGGTCGGTTCGCAGGTCGTCACCGCCCGGGCCTCGGCGGTGCGCGAGCTCGCGCCGGAGGCCGCCCGCTGCCACGCCGAGATCGGAGGCGGCGAACGGCTCGAGATCGAATACCTGGGCCCGCCAGAGGACCTGGCGGGAGCTGTGGATAACTCCCTCTCGGATGACCTCCGCCGAGGATCGACCAGCGTCGGGCCACACCGAGACGACTTGCGAGTGCTTCTCGACGGCCAGGAGGCGCGCGGCTACGGGTCGCAAGGCCAGCAGCGAACTGCTGTCGTGAGCCTGAAGCTGGCCGAGGCCGAGCTCGTCACCAGGCGCTCTGGCGAGCGGCCGGTGCTCTTGCTGGACGACGTTTTGTCCGAGCTGGACCTCGAGCGCCGCTCAGCGCTGCTCGGGCACGTCGACAACGGTGGACAGGTCGTGATCACCTCGGTCGATGCGGGCCCGTTCCCGCCTGATCTCATCGCCCGGGCGAGCGTCTGGAGCGTCGAAGCCGGGCAGGTCAAGCCCTGTGGATAAGCTGGGCAATATCCTCCCCCGCGTGCTGCGCAGGCAGCCCGGAGGAGCGCGGCTCCTGGGCACGCAGGTGGCCGCCGCTTTTCGATCCGTGATCGGTTCGGAGCCCGCGCGCCTGTGTGACGAGGTCGAGCTCCGCTCCGGGACACTGCTCGTCACCACCTCGAGCCCCGCGCTGGCCCATCAGCTGCGGCTGGACTCCGAGACGATCGTCGGCCGCCTCAACGCGATGGAGCTCGGGCGCCGGGTGCGGAGCTTGCGAGTGCGTATAGGACGTTCCACGGTCCAGGAATGAAAGCGATAAGGCTCGACGCCGAGCAGCGCGCCGCCGCGACCATCGGGCGCGGACCGGTGCGCGTGGTGGCAGGCGCCGGCACCGGCAAGACCGCGGTCATCGCCGAACGCTTCCGGCGTCTGGTGGCGGGCGGCGCCTCGCCGAGCTCGATCCTGGTCATGACGTTCACAGATCGCGCGGCCGCGGAGATGCGCGAGCGAATCGAAGAGCTGGTCGGTGCGCCGGCCCCGGCCGTGGGCACGTTTCACGCCATCGCGCTGTCGTGGCTGCGCGCGGACGGGCGCTCCATCGGCGTACCGGCGGGATTCCGAATCCTCACCGGCGCCGAGCGCTGGATCCTCGCGCGAGAGCTCATGTGGCAGCTGGGCGACCTTGCGCTCACCGGGGACGAGCGTCCCGACGACCTGGTGGCGCCGGCCCTGCAGATGCTCGAGCGCCTGAAGCAAGAGCTGGTGCCGATCGAACGCCTGGCATCGTGGGCGAAAACGGCCGAGGATCACGAAAAGGCGGAGTTGATGCACGCGTGCGTGCGCCTCTTTCGCGCCTATGCGCGCTCGTGCCGCGCCGCCAGGCTGCTCGACTTCGAAGACCTCCTGACGCTGACCGTGGGGATGCTCGAGCGACGGCCGGCGCTGCTCGAGACATATCGCGCGCGCTACCCGCACGTGCTCGTGGACGAGTACCAGGACTTGAACCTCGCCCAGGAGCGGCTGGTCGAGCTGATCGCGGGAGCGAACGAGCCGTTCGTGGTCGGGGACGACGACCAGAGCATCTACCGCTTTCGCGGCGCTTCGCGCGCAAGCCTCGAGCGCTTCCTGCGCGCTTTTCCCGCCGCACGGACCGTCTCCCTCGGCCGCAACCACCGCAGCTCCCGTCGGATAGTCGGAGCCGCGTCGGCGCTGGTCGGCAACAATCCCGATCGCCTTCCCAAGCAGCTGCGGTCGACCCGCTCGGGCGAGAAGGTGGAGCTCTGGTCGCTTCCCGACGGCGCGAGCGAGGCCGGCGCGATCGCCCGCGAGGCGGCGCGGCTCATCGCATCGGGCCTGGCGCCCGCCGCGATCGCTGTGCTGTGCCGAACCAACGCCATGGCGCGACCGATCGCAGATGCGCTCGCCGCTCAGGGACTGCCGCACGTCGTCATCGGCGGTCATGGCTTCCTCGACCGTCCCGAGATCAAGGACGTGATCGCGCTGCTTCGCGTGCTGCGAGACGCCGACGACATCGTGGCGCTCGCCCGCGCGGTGACCCGGCCGCCCGCATCGCTAGATCCGGCATCTGCGCTCGCCGTCCTCAGCGACCGTGGCGAGTCGCCGCCGCTCCAGGCGCTCAAGAGCTGGGCTCCCGCGTCCTCTTTCGCGCAGCTCCTGGGGTCGCTCTGCGAGCTCGCTGCCCAGCTCGACGTTCGCGACCTGTTCTTCGAGCTGATGGAGCGGACGCGATATCTCGACGTGCTCACGTCCGGTCTCGAGACCAGCGAAGCCGCGCGGTCGGTGGCCAACGTGGGCAGGTTCGCCGAGCTCATCGCCGACTTCTGCGAGTCGACCGTCGACCGCTCGCTCGAGGCTTACATGCGCCACCTCGACCTGGTGCTTCTTTCTCAGGAGGACGAGCGCCCGGCGAAGGTAGAGGGCCTCACCGACGCCATCCAGGTCATGGCCATCCACCAGGCCAAGGGCCTCGAGTTCGAGGCCGTCTTCGTGCCCGGCCTGGTGGAGGGCCGCCTGCCGCAGTCGGGGCGATCGCCCAGGTTCGAGCTCCCTGCGGTGGTGCTGGAGCCGCTCGTGCGGGGACGCGAGGATGTCATCGCCGAGGAGCGCCGCCTGCTTTACGTCGCTATGACGCGTTCCAGGCGGTATCTCTACCTCACCCACGCATCGCACTACGAGGGCGGACGGCGGTGGCGGGATTCGCGGTTCCTGGGCGAGGTGCTCAGCGCCGGCCGGCGCACGGTCGTGCCGCGGGACTCACCGGGTGATCGTGTCCCCCCACCCGTGACCCTCCCAATAAGTGAGGACGCCGAACACTCTGTGGTGCTCTCCTTCTCCAGCATCGCGGCGTACCTGGACTGTCCGCGGCAGTTCTGGTACCGGCACGTGCAGCGCCTGCCCGCGGTCCAGAGCGCTGAAGCTGTGCAAGGAGTGATCATTCACGAAACGCTTCGACTCGCCGGTGAGGCCAGGCGCAGCGGCGCGGATGTCTCCGCGCGCTTCTTGCGATCGCTGCATCGCGAAGTCTGGGCCCGGACTCCGTTTCCAGACCCGCGCCGCGCGCCAACGTTCGAGCGCAACGGCGCCGCGCAGCTCGAGGCGTACCGCAAGAAAGGTGGCCTCGACGGCCGGCCCGAGTACCTCGAGAGCCCCTTCACGGTCGCCGTCGACGGCTGGATGCTCAACGGCGTCATCGACCGGATCGACCGCGCGGAAGATGGTTGGCGCATCGTCGACTACAAGACCGGCCGGCCTCTCGCTCGCGGGCGGCGCGACCTTCAGGTGGCGCTGTATGCGCTCGGCGCCTCGTCAGCGCTGCAGCTCGATCCCGTCGAGCTCGAAATCGTGTACCTCGCCTCAGGCGAATCGGTGCGAGTCGAGCGCACGGGCGCGCTGCTGGCCGGGGCCGTGCGCCAGGGCGCCGAGGTCGCCGAGGGAGTCATGTCGGGGAGCTTCGAGGCGCGGCCGGACCGGCGACGGTGCCGCCTGTGCCCCTACCGCCTGGTCTGCGCCGACGCCCTGTAGCGGGCGGCCAGGAGCAGGCACTCGCGAGCGATGTCCGCGGACGCGTAAGGATGCGCCATCTCGGCCGCCTTGCGCGACATCTCCTGCCAGGTCGGCCCGCCTTCGGCCAGCACGCGCACCTCATCGAGGAGGTCTTCGTCCTTGGGGGTGAAGGCGCCGAAGCCGGCCTCGACGACGAAGTCCACGTTGGGCGATTCCTGGCCCGGCAGGAAGCCCGTGACCAGCACCGGCACGCCCGTGGCCAGGGCCTCGGCGATGGCGCCAGGACCGGCCTTGGTGACGACGACATCGCTGGCGCGCATGAGCTCGGGCATGAAATCGACGAAGCCGAGGATCAACGTCGGCGTGGCGAACCGGACGCGCGCGAGGCGCCGGCGCAGCTTTTCGTTGCGTCCGCACACCGCGACCACCTGCCACTGGTGCGGCTCCCACGCGAGCACGCGGACCTGCTTCAGCAGGTTGCCGACGCCCGCCGCGCCGCCCATGACGAGGACCGTGAAGCGCGTCTCGTCGAGGCCGAAGCGGCGGCGAAGCGCTTTCTTCTCCCCGGGCGCGGGTGGGCGAAAGCGCAGGTCGACCGGCAGCCCGAGCAGCTTGACGCGATCGGCAGGCACCCGGCGCCGCAGGGCGACCTTACGCGCCAGCTCGGTCGGGGCCACGACGAGGTCCGCCCGGCTGAACGTCCAGCCGCGATGGAAATCGACCAGGTCGGTGATGACGGTCATGAGAGCGCGCGGCCGGCCGCTCTTGACGATGGCCTGGTGCGCGATGTGGTTCAGCAGCGGGTGAACCGACAGGACGACGTCGGGATCGTGCCGCTCGAGGAGCTCGACGATCACCTTGCGCACACCAGGGCCGAAGACAGCGCGGATGGCGGCAAACGTCGGCTTCGTGTTGCTCGTGTGATAGACGGCGCCCCACGCCACGCGGGATCTCTGGATCATGGGCGAGTAGAGCGCCGCGAGCCTGCTCACCACCGCCGGCCCCTGTGAGATGAGCGGGTCGGCCACCGTCACCGCACAGGTCGGGTCGAGCTGCTTCAAAGCATCGGTCAGGGCCCGCGCCGCGGCGCGATGGCCTCCGCCTGTGTCGCTGAACAGGATCAGGATCCTCGGGGCGCCACCTTTCAGCGTCGGGATCGGCAGCGGCGGAGGGACGGAAACGGCGTTCAGGCGCCTACTTGCGTCGCGCCCGGGCGCGGTACGCGATCCACCGCATGTTGTACTGGGCGAGCAGGTAGGTCACGAAGACCATCCCCAGGATCCCGATGCCGACCCAGAGCATGGTCCGCTTGGCCAGCTCGTTTGGAGCCAGCGGGGCGTTCCCGGCGCCGGCCCGGTTCTGCTGGATGATGTACGCGGCGAGGTCCTTGACGTCCTGGTCGGTCAGGTTGGGATTGCCGCCCTTGGGGGGCATCGCCGTCTGCTTGGGGTCGCCCGCCTGAGGTTGCCGCCCATTGGTGATGATCGCGATCAGGAAGTTCGGGTCCAGCGGGTTCGGGACCCCGGGGAGCTTGTCGACGGGGTTGAGCACCGCGCCGATGCCCCCTTCCAGGTTCACGCCGTGGCAGGCCGTGCAGTTCAGCAGGTAGAGCGCGGCGCCCTTGTTGGGGTCGCCCGGCAGGCCGGTGTTGGCGGGAGAGGCGTCCGCGAGGGTCGTGATCGCGGTGAGCGCCAGGAGCGCCGGGACGGCCAGCGCGACCACGGCGGAGACCTTGAAGCCCTTGACCAGGCGCATGCCGGAAAAATCATAACCTGCTCCCCGCCGCGCCCCCCTACACGGGAATAGCCGGGAAGCGCGTAGGTTTTAAGGCGATATGGGTTCCTGTTCGCCGGTCTCACGATCAGAGTTTTGCTGCGTCACGAGGCGCTGGCTCGACGCGAGATCGGCCTACCGTGGCTGAGCCGAGCAGATTGATCCCCGACCGCGACGCCCGGAGGCGCATCGCGGTCATCTCCATGCACACCTCGCCCACGGCTTCCCTTGGCAAGAACGCCAACGGAGGCCTCAACGTCTATGTGCGCGAAGTCTGCAGCGCCTTCAGCGACCGAGGCATCGCCACCGACATCTTCACGCGCCGGCAGTCGGAGGAGGACCCCGCGTTCGAGCTCCTCGCTCCCCGGTCGCGGGTGATCTACCTGCCGGCCGGTCATGGCCTGGACAAGTACGCCCTGATCAACGAGGCGCCCGCGTTCGCCTCGCGGGTGCGCTCATTCGCGGCGGCCGAAGGGATCCAGTACGACCTCCTGTTTTCGCACTACTGGCTTTCGGGCGAGGTGGCGTGCCTGCTGCGACCTCAGCTCGCGGCCGGCTGGGCCCATGTCGCCCACACGTTGGGCCTGGTGAAGAACCAGCGACTCGCCGGCGGCGCGCGGCCCGAGCCGGCGCTGCGCATCCGGGTCGAGGCTGAGATCGCGCAGCAGGCCGACCTACTCATCGCCTCGACCGCGGATGAGCGTGAGGAGCTCATCAGCGCCTACGGCGCCGGCCCGGATCGTGTATTCGTCGTCCCGCCCGGCGTCGATCTCGCCACCTTCAGGCCGCTCGACCGCGCCGAGGCGCGGCGGAAGATCGGCTATGCAGACGGCCCGCTGCTGCTCTTCGTCGGACGGCTCGAAAGGTTGAAGGGAGTCGAGATCGCGATCCGAGCGCTCGCGCTGCTCAAGGGCCGCGCGCATCCAGGCCTGCGTCTGCTGGTGCTGGGCGAGGACAGCCGTGACGGCGACGAGAGCGAGAAGGAGCGCCTCAAGGCGATCGCGACATCGATCGGCGTGCGCGACCAGGTCGACTTTCTTGGGTCTGTCGCCCACCACGAGCTGCCTTACTTCTATTCGGCGGCCGACGCCTGCGTCATGCCGTCCTATACCGAATCGTTCGGGCTCGTCGGCCTTGAGGCCCAGGCGTGCGGCTGTCCCGTCGTCGCCTCCGACGTGCCTGGGCTGCATTCGGTCATACGCGACCAGGTGAGCGGCTATCTCATCGGCGGCGACGATCCCGCGGAATACGCAGACCGCATCGGGCGCTTGCTCGCCGATCCTGAGCTCGCCCAGCAGATGGGCAGGCATGGGAGCCTGCTCGCACAGCGGTTCTCATGGACGCGTACCTCGGATACCCTCGAGCGATTGTTCGAGCGGGTGATGAGCAATCAGGATCTCGTCCAGTTGAATACCGGACGCGATTAGGATCGCGTCCATGCGGGCGTGAGGCAGGAGTAGGGAAAAGAGGCCGGGTCGAATCGCGTGAGCGCCACCGGCCGGGTGCCGTCCGCGTTCATCATCCACACCTGGTCCTGGCTGACGAATGCGATCTGGTGGCCATCGGGCGACGGGACCGGATCGGCCACGTCGATGGACGAAGCCGACGGTATCGCGAGGGCCGCGTTCAGGGCGGCAGGAGGTGCGATGACGCTGACCAGAAAGGCTTTGCGCTCCGTGGCGCCGGCACTGGCGACGCCCGCCGCGAACACCAGGTGCGTGGAATCGGGCAGCCATGTCGGGTGGCCGATCGCCCCGCTCGCGACTGTGGTCGTCGCAGCCTGTCCTGTGAGGCTGCGCACCCGAAGCGTAGTGGCGCCGGCGTCCTGGCGCAGATAGGCGATGCGGTTGCCGGCCGGTGACCACGTGAGGTCGGTGACGGGAGCCGGCTCCGTCAAGAGCTCGTACTGCGAGCGCAGCCCGACGTCGTAGCCCCAAACAGTCGAAGTCGTCCCGTCGGACCGCACGAATGCGACGCGCTCTCCGCTGGGCGCGACCGCGGCCTGCAGCACGCCGGCGGCGATGGCCTCGTCCGCCCCATCCGGCGACCACCGGCGCAGAGTCGCGAGGGGGTCTGTGTAGACGTAGCCGCGGCCGGCGGCCAGCGCGGCGGCCCAGGTCGCCCTGAAGGGCAGCGGGGTCGAGCCGGCCCCAGGCGTGAACGACGACCAGTTGACGGCGGCGGTCTGGATGAGAAGGCTCGAGCCTTCCGGCGACCAGCTGAACGACTGCACGGCAGGCCCGTTCAAGATGCGGCGTGGGAAGCCGGACTCGTTCACGATCCACAGGCCTCCGGACGAGCCGTCTGCCAGGGCCGTGGCAAAGGCGACCCAGTGCCGCAGCGCTCGCGCCGGACCGGTGTGGAACAAGAAGGTCGCGGTTCGGTCGAGCTCGTTGCCGTGCGCATCCAGGGCCGCCTTGGCGACGTTCACGGTGTACGCCGTGGACGGATCGAGCAGGGTGTCGGGCGCCACGACGGCGCGCCGTGCATCAGTGGGCTCGAGCCGGACCGAGAACGGCACGAAGGGCTCGATGGTGATTGCGCCGGCAAGGGTGGAGGCATTCATCTCGCGAGTGAAGTCGATGGAGAGGTAGGACGCGGGATCGACATTGCTCTCGCCACTGGCCGGGATCGAGCCGGCGACGCTAGGCGCCCCTTCTGTCGTGAACGACCAGTGGTGGCGCAGCGCGTACGCGTTCCCCGTGAGGTCCTTGTAGCCCGCCTGCAGAACGACCTCGTAGGTGGTGTTCGGCTGCAGGGTCGGGTGCTCGAGATCGAGCTTTCGCGGCCCGACCCAGACCACCCTGCCATCGGTGACGGGCAGCAGCAAGAGGCGGCTTTCAACCGACGCCTTGTCGACGTCGTGATCGAAAGTGATGCGGATCGGGGCCGCGGTCGAGACGTCGACCGCACCGCGCTCAGGTGAGTAGTCGACGATCTGCGCCGGGCTGCCCCCGCACGCCGGCAGGGCGCTCAGAACGAGCAAGCCGGCCACGATCGCCGCTGATCTCACATCGTCAGACTACCCGGAGCCTAGAGATGCGACTTGAGCCGGGCCTTCATCTCCTGGGCGAGCTGCTCCAGGCGCGAAGAGTCGACGAAGAGGAGCGAGATGCTCGGCACCTGGTCGATCGCCGCTTCGATGCCGGCAAGCGACGGGTCAGCCGCTCCGAGGATGTCCTTGACCTTGCGCGCGCGGTTGCCCAGCGAGTCCTCCGCCATGGCCTGCAGCTCGGCGACGATCGATCCCCAGTCGAGCTGCGGCCCGCTCGACGGCGGGGGAGGGGCCGTCGGCGCAACCTGCTGCGCCGGCGGTGAGGGCGGCGTGACGAAGGTGGGATAGGTCGCGGTGGGCGCCTGGACCGGGGGCGCAACCTGCACCGGCGGCGGCGTCGCGATGGCCGGGAACTGCTGAGTCGGAGGCTGCTGCACCGGAGCGGCAACGGCCTGCGCCTGGGCTGGGGGCGGCGGCGGTGCCGGCGCTGGGTTGCGCGGAGCGGCGCTGCGCTGACCCGACACGACCTCGTCGACGTCGAGCGGTGGATGCTTCGTGGTGTCGGCCGACTTGACCTCGATCATGGCCGCAGGGTCGTCGCAGAGGGCGAGAGCGCGGTCGGGCTTGTCGGAGATGTCGCGCGACTCGCTCGTGTAAGCGCCGGCGAGCTCACCCTCCGACAGGATGATCACACCGGTTCCGCCGCCGGAACGGATCATCACGCTTCCGCTGAGCTTACGGTCGCTCAAGAACTTGAGCAGCGCCCGCATGTCCACCCAGGCCGCGTAGAGCTCGGTGTACATGGGTCTCGACACCGTGAGCTCATACAGGCCGTCGATGAGCTCAGGCGAAAGGCCGACGACGTCGAGCACCCCGTGGCCTCCGGTGACGTCTTCGTTGAAGTGGTGCAGCGCCTGCTTCCCCAGCACGAGTCCAGAAGCTTCGCCCGCGCCGTCGTACATGCACTCGAGCGCGAGGCCTTCGCGGAAGAGGATCAGTCCCGCCGCATCGTCGGTGAGGAGGCGTACGTAGCCTGTGTAGCCCTCCTTCTCGAGGGTCGTGATCAAACGAGGGAAGTCGACGAACGAGGTCTTGAGCGAGTCGTAGATGACCTGGCCGGCCGGCACCGGGATGGGCTCTCGGCCGTGCTTCGGCTGGGGTCTGTGCTTCACGCCTCGTCTCGGCTGGGGTGCATCTGCCCTCCTCTCCGGTTCAGGGTGGTCTCGCTGCTCAGGATGCGCCTGGGCGCTTGCGCCCTGCTGCGGCGCGGCCGGGGGCGAGGAATCCCTGGGCGCGGCTTCAGCCGCATGAACCAGCTCGGGAATACCCGCCTTGACGGTTTCGTCCGCCGGCAGCTTCGCCTTGGCGTCGAACTCGAACTCGCCCTTGTTCCAGGCGAGCGCGCTGATGACCGCGTCGTCGCCCGCCTTCCCGTTGCCTTCGGCGTGGAAGAGATGGCCGAACAGGAAGTACAGTGCGGTCGACTCACCGTTGCCATTCCGCAAAGTAAGCGTACCTGTCGACCTCTCGCCCTGGGCAGATTCCAGAAGCGAGCGAAGGGGGATGTCGGCCAGCGTGCCGTGTGACTGCAAGGGCGTCTCCCGAGATCGGCCCAACACCGATCGATGGACTAAGAGAAGTTAGTATAGATATCAAGATCGGATTCGCGCGCCCGGAGCCCCCTGAGACCGGCGACGGCCTTGACGATGGTGAGTCCCCAGACTCGGGCGTCGCCGCTCCTGTCCCCTCCAGACCGTCGCCCGCGCGATTGTTGCTTGTCCGTCACGGCCAGTCCACGTGGAACCGTGAGCATCGCATCCAGGGCCAGCTCGACCCGCCGCTTTCGGAAGAAGGGCGATCGCAGGCCGTACGGGCGGGGCGTCGCCTGTCTCATCGCCGCTTCGCCGGCTTCTACTCGAGCGACCTCAAGCGCGCGCTCGAGACGGCTGAGCTGATCGGTGAGGCGGCCGGCCTGTCGCCGAGTCCCCGCGCCGGGCTGCGCGAGGTTTTTCTGGGCGAATGGGAGGGTCTCACCTCCGCGGAGCTTGCCGCGCGCTTTCCCGAAGCCTGGGCGCGGTGGACGGAGGAGCCGAGCTGGGACGTCATCCCGGGTGGAGAGGGCGCCACGCCTTTCGAGGCCCGCGTGAATGCGGAGCTGGACGCAATCCTGGCGCGCCACGAGCACGGAGACGTGCTGGTCGTGACCCATGGGGGCGTCATCCAGGTCGCGCTCCACCGGGTCGTCGGCCGGCCGAACCACGGGCTGTTTCCTTTCCGAATCGAGAATGCGTCGATCTCCGTCATCGAAAAGCGCAACGGCCGCTTCGTCATCTCCGGCGTCAACGACACGAGCCACCTCGAAGGCCCCGAATGAGCGATGCGCAATCGCGGTGGGACCGCGAGCTCGAAGAGCTGGCGTCACCTTCGCCTCTGCTGCAGTCGTGGGGATGGGGTGAGGTGCAGGCGCGCGCCGGCTGGTCGGTCGAGCGCATACGCCTCGCGGGCGGGGCCATGGCGAGCGTGCAGCTGCGCGGCCTGGGACCGGTGCGCGAGGCGTACGTGCCGCGCGGGCCGGTGCCCGCGACGGCCAGGGCCGTCGGCGCGCTCGTTGACTGGGCGCGGGCCGAGAAGATCGCACGCATCACGGTCGAACCCGAGGCGCCGCCCGAGTTCGCGGACGCGATGAGCGAATGGGGCTTCAAGCCGACCACCGCCGTGCAGCCTGAGCACACCCGCATCATCAAACTGGCGACGCCTGACCAAATGCTCGCGAGCTTCAAGCACGGGCGTCGCTACAACATCCGGGCCGGTGAGCGGCGGGGCGTCACTGTCGAGGAAGGCAAGGAAGCGGCCGAGCTGGAGCGGCAGTCCGCCGCGGTGGAGAAGCGCGAATCGATCCGCCTGCCGCCGAGGAGCTACTACCGGCTGCTGCTGGACACGCTGCCCTGGTGCCGGACGTATGTCGGCCGCCATCCCGACACACACGAGGCGCTTTCGGCGGTCCTGGTGGCGCGCCACGCGGGCCGCGCCTACCACCTGTTCGCGGGGCGAAGCGGCGCGCACCCGGAGCTCATGGCCAACGACCTGGCCTGGTGGGCCGCCATCAAGGCGGCGGCCGCGGACGGCTGCCGGGACTATGACCTCTGGGGCGTGCCGCCTCCGGGCGCCGGCTCTGACCATCCCTGGCACGGCCTCGGCTCGTTCAAGGCCGAGTTCGGCGGCGCCGAGATCGGCTACGCCGGCGCCTGGCGGCTCGTGATCTCGGAGGCCGCCTCCCGGCTGATCGGCCTGGAGAAGAAGGCACGCGGCAGCATTCGGGGCCTGAAACGAAACATCTCCTAACAATCCTTCAGATCAGTTAGGATTGCGGGCATGACACAGGGCCCAAACGGAGCCCGTAAGGTCCTGATCGTCGACGCCGATTCGACGACGCGCCGGGAGGTGCGCACCGCCTGCGCGCAGGACGGCTACCAGGTGGTCGAAGCTGACACCGGCGCCGAGGGCCTGCGCCAGGTCGACGTCCTCCGCCCGAACCTCGTCCTCCTCGAGGTCGCGCTTCCTGATGCCTCGGGCTTCGATGTTTGCCGCGAGCTGCGCAGGAAGGACACCGCCGTACCGGTGATCATGATGAGCTCGCGCTCGGATGAGATCGACGCCGTCGTCGCGCTGGAGATCGGCGCGGACGACTATGTGGTCAAGCCTCTGCGCCTGCGGGAGCTTGCGGCGCGCATCGCGGCGCATCTGCGTCGGACTCGAATGGAGTCGGCGGATGCGGCACGCAATCGCCTGGAGTTCCGGGACCTCGTCATCGACGTCAACGAGCGCCGCATCTACAGGGCGGGGCAGGAGATCGAGCTGACCCACACCGAGTTCGACCTGCTGACGTTCCTCGCCGGCAACGCGGGGAAGGTGCTCAGCCGCGAGAAGATCCTCAACTCGATCTGGGGCTACGAATACCCGATCGAGACCAGGGTCATCGACGTCCACATCCGCAACCTGCGCCGGAAGATCGAGGCCCAGCAGTCCAGGCCCTACTACATCCTCGCGGTGCCCGGCATCGGGTACCGGTTCACGAACGCTCGGCCGACGTAGCCCGCCCGCGCGAAGCCAACCCATAAACATCCCTTCACTCGCTTTTTCTCGAGGCGGGCTTATAGTCGGTGGGACAGCTCGACCACAGGCGGGGTTCATGGAGGAAACGGGATGACTCGATCGCTGCGACGCGTCGTGGCCTTCTCGGTCTGTGCGCTCACGGTCACGGCAGCGGGGCCGATTTTCACCGCGGTCCAGGCGGGCGCCGGCCTGGGCCCAGGCCCCAACGGCGACATCGGCGCGCTGGCCGGCATCAATCACCTGGTCGTCATCTATGACGAGAACCACAGTTTCGACAACCTGTACGGCTCGTTCAAGGGCGCCAACGGCATCAGCCGCGCCAGCGACACCGCCACCACCCAGGTTGACCTGGCGACGGGCCAGCCCTACACGTGCTTGCCCCAGACCGACTCTCACCTGGTCGGAACGTGCTTGCCCGACCAGCCGTTCGACATCACGCAATTCGTCCCCGCCGACCAGAAAACCAGGGACCTGGTCCATCGCTACTACCAGGAGCAGGTCCAGATCGACGGCGGGAAGATGGACAGGTTCGTGACCGTCAGCGACGCCAAGGGCCTGTCGCTCGGCTTCTATCCGACCGACCAGCTGCCCGTCGCCAGAGAAGCCGCGAACTTCGTGCTGGATGACAACTTCTTCCACGCCGCATTCGGCGGCTCCTTCCTCAACCACCAGTGGCTGGTGTGCGCCTGCACGCCGGTTTACGCCAACGCGGTCAGCGACGGCGGCTCGAACGACCTGCACACCGTCTTGGGCGCCAACGGGCTCCCGGTCGCCGGCCACGACGGCCAGCTGACCACCAAGGCAACAGGGGATTTCGCGGTCAACACGATCTTTCCGGCGAGCCCGCCGACCATCCCGGGTGCGCGGCAGCTTCCGCTTCTGACCAATACGACCATCGGTGACGAGCTCTCCGCCGCCGGGGTCAGCTGGGCCTGGTACTCAGGCGGCTGGAACGACGCCGTGGCCGGACACCCCAACTCGCTCTTCATGTACCACCACCAACCGTTCGACTACTACGCCAACTACGCGCCCGGCACGGCGGGACGCTCGCACCTGCAGGACGAGACCGACTTCATCGCCGCAGCTCGAGCGGGAACGCTTCCGGCCGTCTCCTTCGTCAAGCCGATCGGCGCTGACAACGAGCACCCCGGCTACGCGGACGTGATCACCGGCGAGCAGCACTTGATCAGCCTGATCAACGACGTCGGCAACGGTCCCAACTGGAAGGACACCGCGATCGTCATCACGTACGACGAGCACGGCGGTTTCTGGGACCACGTGGCCCCACCGACCGACGCGAGCCACTCGGACATCTGGGGACCAGGCAGTCGCGTGCCGACGATCGTCATCTCGCCGTTCGCCAAGCGGCACTTCGTCGATCACACGCTGTATGACACGACCTCGATCCTGGCCACCATCGAGCGCCGATGGGATCTCGAGCCGCTGGGAACACGGGACGCCATGGCCAATGACCTGCGCCGTTCCTTCACCCTCGGCGAAGGCAACGACTAGACCAGGCTGAATCCGCGCTATCGGGTCAGGTGCCGGGGACGAACGCGTTCCCGGCACCAAGCTCCTCCAGCCCGGCCAGGACGAACGGGCGCTCGGCGATACGAGGGTGAGGAATCTCCAGTCCGGGTTCCGAAACATGCTCGGTTCCGAACAGAAGGATGTCGACGTCGATGACGCGCGGCCCCCAATGGCGTGTTCGCGTGCGGCCCCCCTCGCGCTCGACCGCTTTGGCTGCGGCCAGCAGCCTTCGCGGCGATCCCTTCCACTCCACCTCGAGGACCTGGTTCAGGAAGCGGGGCTGGTCCGCCACGCCCCATGGCTCGGTTTCTATGACGCGGCTTTGACGCAGTATCCGCACACCCTTTTGACGCAGCCGCCTGCGTGCGGCGCTGAGGTTGCGATCACGCCTTCCGAGATTGGATCCAAGCCCCAGATAGGCGATGCTCACCGCATCCGGTCGGCGACGCGCACCACTCGCATCATCTCGCGCACGTCGTGGACGCGCACCACGTCGGCGCCGCGCAGGATCGCGGCCGTGACCGTGGCCGCGGTGCCCTCGACGCGATCGGTGACCGGCAGGTCAAGGAGCTTGCCGATGAAGGACTTGCGCGACGTCCCGACGAGCACTGGCTGGCCCAGCTCGCGCAGCTCATGGAGCCTGCGCATCACCTCCCAGTTCTGTTCCGCGGTCTTCCCGAAGCCAATGCCCGGGTCCACGAGGATGCGCTCGCGACGCACGCCCGCCCCTGTCGCGACATCGATGGCGACGCGAAGGAAACGCTTGATCTCGTCCATGAGGTCGCCCGCGTAGTCGGTGCCGTCCTGGTTGTGCATCACCACCAGCGCGCACTCGTGACGGGCGGCAAGGCCGGCGAGCGCGGGCGAGCGCGTCAGCCCCCAGACGTCGTTGAGGATCGTCGCTCCCGCCGCTACCGCCGCCTCGGCGACCTCGATCTTGTACGTGTCGATCGAGACCGGGACGTGGGTCTCCCCCGCCAGCCTGCGGACGACCTCCTCGGTGCGAGCGATCTCTTCGCCCGCGCTGATGGGGACGTGGCCGGGACGGGTGGATTCGCCGCCGACGTCGAGGCAGTCGGCGCCCTCCTCGACCATACGCAGGCCCTGCCTCACGGCGGCGTCCCGATCGTCACCGAGCCCGTCGCCGCTGAACGAGTCCGGGGTCACGTTGACGATCCCCATCACATAGGTGCGGCTGCCCCAATCGAACCTGTGGCCACCGATTTCCGCGATCACCCGCCGATTATGCTGCGATTCTGAGATGAAGCTCGAAGACCTGGCGCGAGGCGTGCCCGGAGCCGTCCTCGAGGGTAGCGGCGACGTTGAGGTGAGCGGGATCGCCTACGACTCGCGGCGCGTGAATCGTGGCGACCTGTTCGTGGCCGTGGCCGGGATTCATTCGGACGGTCACGCCTATGCCGCCGACGCGGTTGGCGAAGGTGCGGTCGCGGTGGCGGTCGAGCGGGCGGTCGACGTGCCCTCGGGAACGCCAATCTTGAAGGTGCCGTCCACGCGCACCGGGCTGGCCGAGATCGCTGCGGAGTTCTACGGCCGGCCCGCGCGTCATCTATATGTGACGGGGATCACGGGCACCGACGGCAAGACCACCGTGACCCACATGGCGGAGCACGTCCTCATGGCCGGCGGCGTCGTGGCGGGGGCCATGAGCACGGTGGCTTTCTCGGTCCGGGGCGCCGAGACGGACAACACGAGCGGGCAGACGACGACCGAGGCTCCGCAGGTGCAGGAGTGGCTGCGGCGAATGATCGACGCGGGGGTGCAGTGCGCCGTCATCGAAACGACCTCGCATGCGCTCGTGCAGGAGCGCGTGCTCGCATGCGAGTTCGACGTGGCCGCGTTCACCAACGTCGGCCACGACCACATGGATTACCACGCGACGTGGGAGGACTACCTCGAGGCGAAGGCTCGACTCATCGACCTGGCCGCCGGCGGCGCCGACAAGGGCATCGAGAAGACGGCCGTGCTCAACCGCGACGATCCCAGCTACGAGCGCCTGTCGCGCCGCTCCATCGCGCGCCGCTGGTCGTACGGCCTCACCAGCGCCTCCGACATCCACCCGCTCGACCTGGCGATGACCGCCGCGGGCTCGCGGTTCCGGCTGAAGACGCCGATGGGCGAAACCGAGGTCTCGCTCGCGGTGCCGGCGCGGTTCAACGTCTACAACGCGCTGTGTGCCGCAGGCGTGTGCCTCGCGGTCGGGGTGCCCGTCGAGGAGATCGGCCCCGGCCTGGCGGGATTCGACGGCGTGCGAGGCCGCCTCGAACGGGTCGACCTCGGCCAGGACTTCAGCGTGTTCATCGACTTCGCGCACTCCGCCGGCGCCCTCGCCAGCGCCCTCGCGGAGCTGCGTCCTTACACACCCGGACGTTTGATCGCCGTCTTCGGCTCGACCGCGCGCTCAGACCACGACCGGCCCGGCATGGGCAAGGCGGCCGCCGACCTCTCCGACTTCTTCATCATCACGACCGACGATCCGCTGAGGGAGGACCCGGTCGAGATCGCGCGGGACGTTCAGTCCGGCGTGGTCGGCAAGGCTCCCGGCCGCGACTACGAGATCGTGATCGACCGGCGCGCCGCCATCCGCCGCGCCATCGACGTGGCGCGGCCCGGCGACACCGTGCTCCTGGCCGGCAAGGGCCACGAGCGCACGATGCAGATGGCCAGGGGCGCCGAGCCGTGGGACGAGCGGGCCGAGGCGGAGGAGGCGATCAAGGAGAAGGCCTGACTGGAAGGCCCCCGCCGACCATGCGCACGATCTCGACCACGTCGCCATCGTCCAGCCTGGCGTCTGCATAATCGTCGCGCTCGATGATCGTGCCGTTGTGCTCGACGGCGACGGCACGCGGGTTCACGCCGAGCTGTTCTAGGTACGCGAGAAGCGGGATCGGCCCCTCGAGCTCGACGCGCCTGCCGTTCACCTGCAGCGCGATCATTGAAACAGTCCAATGGCAGCGTAGCCAGCCGCGCCGGCGGCCTGACATTCCGCGATGCGCTCCTCGGTGACGCCGCCGATCGCGAGCACCGGTATGCGTAGGGCTCGTGCAACATGAGCGAGCGCAGCCGTGCCGGTGGCGGCGGAACCCGGATGGCTGGCGCTCGACCAGACAGGACCGAAGATCACATAGTCGGCGCCTTCGCTCTCCGCACGCAGCGCGCTCTCGAGCGAATGGACCGAACGCCCGACCAGCCGCTCGCCCATCAAGGCACGCGCTGCCGCGACCGCGATGTCGCTCTCGGGGAGGTTCACGCCGGCTGCCCCCGCCGACATTGCGATGTCGCATCGCGAGCTGACGACGACCGGCACCGGCGAGCTCGCCACCAGGGCCGCCGCCTCGGCTGCGATCGTGCGTGCGGTCGAGAGTGGAGCGCGCAGCTGCAGGATCGTGGCGCGGCCCGCGGCTCTCATCCCGGCGCTCGCGCTGGTCACGATCGCCATCGCGGCCGGTGTGACTAGACGGCCGGGCGCGAGATGCCCTCGGTTGGTGAGCTCGGGCTCGCCTGCTCGCGCTTGGGGATGAGCCCGGCCAGGTAAGCCTTGCGGCCCGCGTCCACCCCGCCGGAGATCGCCTCCGCCATCAGCGGCGGGTCCTGCGCGAGCGCGATCGCGGTGTTGACGAGGACCGCGTGTGCCCCGATCTCCATCGCCAGCGCGGCGTCGGAGGGCGAGCCGATGCCGGCATCGACGACGACGGGGATCTTGGCCTGCTCGACGATGATCCGGATCTGCTCCAGGGTTTGCAGGCCCTGGGCGGAGCCGATGGGCGACCCGAGCGGCATCACGGTGACGGTGCCGATCTCCTCGAGCTTCTTCGCGAGCACCGGGTCGGCGTTGATGTACGGCAGCACCTTGAAACCCTCGGTGACCAGCGATCGGGCCGCCTTCAACGTCTCCTCGGGGTCGGGGAACAGGTACCTCGGATCGGGGATGACCTCGAGCTTCACCCAGTCGGATAGTCCCATGGACCGCGCCAGGCGCGCTACCCGGATCGCCTCTTCGGCGGTGCGGCAGCCGGCCGTGTTCGGCAGGATGCGGTACCGCTTCCAGTCGATGACGTCGAGGATGGTCCTCTTCTTGGGGTTGTCGAGGTCGAGGCGGCGCAGCGCGACGGTCACGACCTCGCAGCCGGACGCTTCCAGCGCGGCCAGCATCGTCTCGTTGTCGGCGTACTTGCCCGTGCCGAGGAACAGGCGCGAGCGAAGCTCGACGCCGGCGAGGACCAGCCGGTCTGCCGTCACGGTCTGCATGAGTCCAGCTTAGAGATTCGCGGGTCTGCCGGCTTGCATCGCCCCACCCGGCTGGGCCGCTGCGCGGCCGAGCCGACCTCCCCACATTGTGGGGAGGTGAAACTAGGCCAGGTCTTGTTGTTCCAGCAGCTTTCTGTCGCGGGGGTAGGTCAGGCGCTTGATCGCGTCGGCGATGGGCAGCCACACGAGCTTGTCGACCTCGATCCCGGGCTTGAAGCGCCCGCCCTTGGCCTCCATGAGCCAGTAGCACGCCACCTTGTCGCGACCGCGGCGATCGACGTACGCGGTGCATCCGAGGGGCCGCTCGATCTCGCACCGAAACCCGGTTTCCTCACGGACCTCGCGCAGCGCGCAGTCCTCGGGCGCTTCGTCAGGCTCGACCTTGCCTTTGGGCAGGGTCCAGTCGTCGTAGGCGGGGCGATGGATGATCGCGAACTGGGTCTTGCCTGATTGGTCGGCGCGATAGACGACGCCGCCCGCCGCTCTGATGACGCTCACATCGGTCAACTCGAGAATCTTGGTGGCCAACATTGCTCCTTCGTCAGCTTGATCGGTGGGCTAGGACGTATTTCTCGTTACCGATGACGGGCAATGGTGGAGTTTACCTGCGCGGCGCTCCGTCTTCCACTCCCTTGTGTAAATTGCGCCGCCATTACAGCTGCCTTGCGAGGCGGATCTGTCGTCGTAGCACCCAGCGACTGCCGAGGTTGATCACCAGCACCATGACCACGAGCAGGAGCGCGGCGCCCCACGCCTCCTGTTGAAGATCTTTGTACGGCGTGAGGGCGTCGCGGAACACGACAAGCGGCAGCGTCGTCATCGCGTGAGTGGGGTCGAGCGTGAAGATCTGGTTGCCGAAAGCCGTGAACAGCACGGGCGCGGTCTCGCCCGCGGCGCGCGCGACCGCGAGCAGCGCGCCGGTGATGACTCCCGGCGCCGCAGCCGGCAGGATCAGCTGCAGAGACACGCGCCACCGTGGCAGGCCGAGCGCCAGGCCCGACTCGCGCAGTCCATTCGGTATCAAGCCGACCGCGCTCTCGGTGGTGCGGATGACCACGGGCAGCATCACGATTGCCAGAGCGACCGAGGCCGAGGTCCCCGAGAAATGGTGCTGTGGGACCACGACCAACGCGTATGCAAACAGGCCGATCGCGATCGACGGCGCGCCCACCAGCACGTCGCTGGCGAGCCTGACCCAGTTCGCCCATCGACCCGCACCGTACTCGGCCAGGTAGATGCCGCTGAGAACGCCGACGGGGATCGCCACCAGCGAGGCGAGGGCGACGATGATCGCCGTGCCGGCGATGGCGTTGGCCACGCCGCCTCCGGGGATGCCGCTCGGCCGCTGCGAGTTCAGGAAGAACTCGAGGTTGGACACCGAAGGCAGGCCCTTGCTGACCGTGAACCAGAGCACGAGACCCAGTGGGATCAGGGCGACCACGGTCAGCGCGTACATGACGCCCATCGCGAAGCTGCTGCTGAACCGCCTCCACAGGTTGCGTCTCATATCGCCGCCCTCGCCCTGGCTGAGTGGACGAGAAGCAGGGCCAGAAGGTTGACCGTGAGCGTGACCAGGATGAGGACCAGGCCGATTTCGACCAGCGCTCCCTGATAAACGTCGCCGGTGGCTTCGGCGAACTCGTTGGCGATCACGGCCGCCAGCGTGTAGCCAGGCGAGAAGATCGAATGCGGGATCTCGGGGCGGTTGCCTATAACCATCGCCACGGCGACCGTCTCCGCCAGCGCGCGCCCAAGGGCGAGGACGGTGGCGCCGAAGATGCCGGCGCGAGCCGCCGGCAGGATCACGTGCCAGACCGTCTCCCACCAGGTGGCCCCGAGCGCAACCGTCGACTCGCGCAGCCCGCGCGGCACGGCCCGGATCACGTCTCGCGAGACGGCCGACAGCGTGGGCAGGATCATCACCGCCAGGACCAGCGAGGCGGTGAACAGGCTCGTCTGCCGGGGGACGCCCCCAAGGAAGGGAACCGCGCCGAGGTGGTCCGTGATCGGGGTCTCGATGTGCACCAGCGTCCACGGGGCGAGCACGTACAGAGCCCAGATGCCGTAGACCACGCTCGGGATGGCGGCCAGCAGCTCGATGCCGGTGCCCAGCACTCCGCGCAGCCCCTGGGCGCCCGGTTCGGCCAGCAGGACCGCGACGGCGACGCCGACCGGGATGGCGATGAGCAGGGCGAACGCGCTCGTGACGACGGTTCCGAAGATGAAGGGAAGGGCGCCGAAGTTGTTGGTGACCTGGTTCCAGTCCTGGCCGACGATGAATCCGGGGCCGAACCTGGTCACGGACGGCCAGGCCTGCTGAAACAGGACGGCGACGATGAGGATCAGCGCCGCCGGCGCCGCCCAGCTGACGACCGCGGTGAACGTCCGGTAACGGTCGGGGGGCTTCGGGATCGAAGCCACTGGACGGGTGAGGTTATCGACGGCGGCCGCCAACGCGTCCCTCCCTGGTCCCGTGGGCCGCTTCCCTGGCACTCGTGAGAACGTCGATGGGAGCCGGCTGGCGGTCGAGGCGGTAGCCGATGCCCCGCACCGTGACGATCTCGAACGGCGCGCGCCCGGCGAACTTCTCGCGCAGCCAGCGCACGTGTACGTCGACCGTCTTGCGGTCGCCGGTGAACTCTCGGCCCCACACGTTTTCGAGCAGCGAGTCGCGCGTATGGACGCGACCTGGGAACGCGAGCAGGTAGGAGAGCAGGTCGAACTCGCGAGCCGTCAGCTTGACGTCGGCGCCATCCAGGATCACCCTGCGCGCGGCGCGGTTGATGCTGAATGCGCCGATCGAGTCCAGCTCCGGGATGGACTTCGGTTCGTTGGCCTCGGGCTGCGCGCGGCGGAGGACCGCGTGCACGCGCGCGAGCACCTCGCGAATCGAGAAGGGCTTGGTGATGTAGTCGTCAGCGCCGAGCTCGAGCCCGACGATCTTGTCGACCTCGGAGTCCTTGGCCGTGATGATGATGATCGGCACGCGGCTGCTCTTTCGAAGCGCCCGGCAGAAATCGAATCCGCTCATGCCCGGCAGCATCAGGTCGAGCAGGACGAGATCGGGCCTAGACGTGCGCGCGCTTCGCAGCCCGGCCGCTCCGTCGCTGGCCTCCTGCACCGAGAACCCGGCGACGGTGAGGTTGTACTTGAGCATGTCGCGGATGCCTTCGTCATCCTCAACGACGAGCACGCGGCCGGAGTTGCCCGCGGCCGCGCTTCGGTTCATCCCAGCTCGACCACCTGGCCGGTCTCGAGGAAGACGATGTCCTCCGCCACGTTCGTGACGCGGTCCGCGATGCGCTCCAGGTTGTGAGCGACGAGCAGCAGCGTCACGGCGCGCAGGGCGCCGTCTGAGTCGTTCTTGCCAGTGCCCATCTCTGATATCAGCTCGTCGAACACCCGGTGATAGAGGCGGTCGATCTCGTTGTCGCGGCCCGCGACCTCGCGCGCGTGCGCCTCGTTCTCGTCGATGAGCGCCTCCAGGATGTCGTGCACCTGGCCGATGGCGAGGTCGCCCATGAGGCCGAACTCCGCACGGAGTGGCCTGTCCGGAAGGCCGACCAGGGTCTTGGTCATGCGCCCGATACGCACCGCGTAATCACCCATGCGCTCGAGCTCGGTCGCTATGTACTGGATGCCCATGAGGCGGCGCAGGTCACGCGCGACCGGCTGCTGGGTGGCGATGACCATGAAGATCTGCTCCCGGATCTGCTTGAAGAGCTCGTTGAGGTACTGGTCTTGCGAGCGCACCTTCTCCGCCGCCGGGCCGTCGCGCCGGCGCAGGGCGTCGAGGGAAGCTTCGATCTGCGATTCCACGAGCGTGCCCATTCGTACCAGCGATTCGCGAAGGCTCGCGAGCTCTCTTTCGAATGTCAGGCGCGGCAATGCGTTATCCGAAGCGTCCGGTGATGTACGCCTCTGTCCTTGGGTCGCGTGGTGCGTTGAAGAGGTCGGCGGTGGGTGCGAACTCGATCAGCTCCCCGTGCCGTCCCTCCGGGTTCATGAGCATGAAAGCGGTGAAGTCGGAGACGCGCGCCGCCTGCTGCATGTTGTGCGTGACGATGACGATCGTGTAATCGCGCGCCAGCTCGACCATGAGGTCCTCGATCTTCAGCGTGGCCACCGGGTCGAGTGCCGAGCAGGGCTCGTCCATCAGGATCACCTCGGGATTCACCGCCAGGCAGCGTGCGATCACAAGGCGCTGCTGCTGGCCGCCGGACAGCGACGTCCCCGGTGCGTCGAGGCGATCGGAGACCTCGTCCCACAACGCAGCGGCCTCCAGGCTGCGGCGGACGACGTCGTCGACGCGCGCCTTGCTCCAGCCCAGCAGGCGCGGGCCAAAGGCCACGTTGTCCTGGATCGACATCGGGAACGGGCTCGGGCGCTGGAAGACCATGCCCACCTTCTGGCGAAGGTCCAGGAGCCTGGTCGTCGTCACGATGTCGCTGCCGTCCATGATGACCGTGCCCTCGGCGCGAGCGCCGGGGACCAGGTCGTACATCCGGTTGAAGACCCGGAGCAGCGTGGTCTTGCCGCAGCCCGAGGGGCCGATGATGGCCGTGATCCGGCGCTCCGGGATCTCGAAGGTGACGTCCTTCAGGGCGCGGGTCTTGCCATAGAAAAAGGAAAGGGAGTCGACCTTCAGCTTCGTCGGTGCGGATCCCGGCATCGCGCGAAGCTCGGGCCTCCCTACCCTGGCCAGGGTCTGAATGATCGGTCTAGCGTCCGCCACCCGACGCTCAGGATACGGTGAGGCGGGTTAACGCCGGTTTATGGGCTCGTTAAGGCTTGCAGCGGGAGGGCGATCGTGAACACCTGGCCTCCGTCTCGGGCGGTTTCGGTCCAGATCCGGCCGCCCAGGACCTGCACCAGGTGCTTGGTGATCGCAAGCCCCAGGCCGAAACCTCCCGCCTCGCGCGGGCGGGCGCGATCCACCTTGTAGAAGCGCTCGAAGACCCGACTCCAGTGCTCCGGCGAGATCCCCGGGCCGCGGTCGCGAACGCTCAGCCGCACCTCCTCCTCCGCCAGCACGGCGCTGATGTCGATCGCCGAGCCCGGAGGCGAGAACTTGGCGGCGTTGTCCAGAAGGTTGTCGAAGGCCTGGACGAGCTTCGGCCTGTCGCTGGTCACGATCAGCGACGGCGGGATGTCCGTGTTGACCGGCCGGTCGACGCCGAGCCGAGTCACGCTCTCCAGCACCAGCTCACCGAGGTCGAACTGTGAGGTCTCGACGGCCATCGTCCTCGCCTCGATGTCGCCGAGCTGTCGAAGGTTGTCGATGATCTTGCTGAGCAGGTCCGCCTCCTTGACGAGTCGCTCGGCGAAGCGATGCCGGTCTTTTGGCGACGGGTCGCCGAGAAGACTTTCCGCCGTGAGTCGCAGAGACGTGATCGGTGTCTTGAGCTCGTGCACCAGGTTGGCGACGAATTCCTGGCGCACGGTGGCCAGGCGGCGCAGCTCGGTCACGTCCGTCAGGAACATGAGCGTCTCGCCCTCGCGAATGCTCGGCTCCAGCTTGACCTGGACCGTGCGCCGGTGATGCACGAGGTAGGCCTCCGCCTCGCTTGATCCGCCATCCAGCACATCGAGCAGACTGGCCTCGAGCGTGACCTCGACGAGGCTCGCGGGCAGGCGGTCCTCCTCGATCTCGAACATCACCCGCGCCGAATGGTTGGCGGATACGACGCGACCTTCTGCGTCCAGCAGGAGCACGACCAGGGGCGCATTCTCCAGCAGGGCGCCGAACGGATCGCGCTGTGCGATACGCCTCTCCGGCTGCGCCTCGTTCCGGCCACGGTCCCAGATCACGGCCGGAGTATATGAGCGGTTCATCGGCGCGGGCGCTTAAGCGCCGGTTAACCCCACCTTAAACGGCGCTGGCTAGCTTGGAGTCATCGCAGCATCACGTTCAAGAGTGGAGGAGGGTTTGATGTTCGCAGGCAGACCAGTCGGGCGCGCAGTGCTCGCAGGCGTTGCGGCCGCAATGTTCGCCGCGGCTTGTGGCGGATCGGGTTCGGGCTCACCGACGACGGTCGACGTGGGCAGTGGATCGCTGACCGGCGCCGGCGCCACGTTCCCCGCGCCGTTCTACCAGAAGGCGTTCTTCGACTACAACGCCAAGTACCCGCAGGTCACCGTCAACTACCAGGCGGTCGGGTCAGGGGCCGGCATCTCGCAGTTCCAGAAGGGCACCGTCGATTTCGGCGCGAGCGACGTCCCGATGACCGCCGCCGACATCGCCAAGGTCACCGGTGGCGCGAGCGCCCTCACGGAGATTCCGACGACCCTTGGCGTCATCTCCATCGCGTACAACCTCCCGGGCGTGAGCAAGCTGCAGCTCGACGGTCAAACCCTAGCCAACATCTATCTCGGCCACATCACCAGGTGGAACGACCCCGCGATCACCGCCCAGAACTCAGGCGTCAGCCTTCCCGGCAGCGCCATCCAGGTCGTGCACCGCTCCGACAGCAGCGGCACGAGCTACCACTTCACGGACTACCTCGGCAAGGTGTCGGACGAGTGGAAGAGCAAGGTCGGCGTCGCCAAGGCGGTCAAGTGGCCCGCCGGTATCGGCGGGAGCGGCAACCAGGGCGTGGCACAGGCGGTGACGTCCACGGCGGGCGCGATCGGCTACGTCGAGCTTGCGTACGTCATCCAGACCAACATGACCCAGGCATACATCAAGAACGCCGCCGGCAACTACGTCCAGGCCAGCGTGGCGGGAGCGACGGCCGCGGCGGCGCAGAACAAGAGCGTCAGCCCGACCAGCTTCTCGATCACCGACGAGCCCGGCGCCGACACGTACCCGATCGCCGGTTTCAGCTGGGTCATCCTCCCGACCTCGGTGACCGACGCCGCCAAGGGCAAGGCGCTGGTGTACCTGTTCAAGTGGCTCGTCACCGACGGCCAGGCCGACGGTACGTCCCTCCAGTACGCAGCGCTTCCCAAGCCCGTCCAGGACCTGGCGCTCGCCAACCTCAAGGCGATCCAGGCCGGAGGCAAGCCGGTACTCGCCTAAGGGCCTCGTTTTCAGAGCGGCTTGCGGGCAGGGACGCCTGGACGGCGAGGATAGCGCGATGGGGTCGGCCGCACCTTTTCGACGACGACGATCGTTCCCGCGGTTCGCGCCGCGGACGGCGCGCTGGCGACGTGGGACAGCTTGCCTCCCATCAGCTCGATCGCAGCGACCGCTCCCGACGGATCCTCGCCCGCCGTCTTCTGGGCGAGCAGCCGGCCGCCCAGCCGTACCAGTGGCAGGCACAGCTCGACCAGCACCGGCAGCGGCGCCAGCGCCCGGGCGACCGCGACGTCGAACGCCTCCCTGAGCCTGGCGTCGTGCCCGGCCTCCTCGGCGCGCCGCGCCACGACCTCGACGTGCTCGAGCCGAAGCTGGGCGCATGCATGGACGAGGAACGCCGCCTTGGCCTGGTCCGCCTCGATGAGCGTCACGTCCAGCGACGGCCGCGCGATCTTGATCGGGATGCCCGGCATGCCGGCACCGGAGCCGACGTCGACCAGGCTTCGCGCGTCGCCAAGGTGGTCGAGGAGGACCAGGCTGTCGTCGATCAGCCCGCGGCCGGTCCTGGCCATGCGCCCGGGCCACGTCGAGATCAGTCGCGCGAACTCATCGAGTTGGGCCCGGATCCCCTGATCCGTGCGGGCATCTGCGGGCTGGATGCGGCCGATACGTGCGTTGGCACTTGCGCTCCGGTCCTCGCGCATCACGAGATGCGCTCCGGTCCGGTGCTCGTGCCGCCTTCGTCTCGGCTCGCCCCAGCTCGCATCTGCTCCGCCCGGCCAGTGTATCCGGGCCTAGAATCTTGCATTGAGATGCCCATTTACGAGTATCGGTGCGAGAGCTGCTCCGAGAAGTTCGAAGTCCTGACCAGGTTCGCAGAGCGCGACAGGGGCCAGGTCTGCCCGGCCTGCGAGTCGACCAAAACCCGGGTCCTGGTATCGAGCTTCGCCATGACCGGCGGCGGAGAGTCGGCCTCATCGCTCGATTTCGGGAGCGAGCAGGCCGGCGGCGGTGGCTGCTGCGGAGGCGCTTGCGGCTCCTGCGGCTCCGGGCCCAACTAGCGACCTAAGCTTGCTTTTCCCGGTCACGTACCGGGTCAACGCCGCCGGCCACATGGAGGTGGGCGGATGCGACCTGGTGGAGCTCGCGCGCACGCACGGCACCCCGCTCTACGTGTACGACGAGGCCACGATCCGCCAGCGCGCGTCCGAGTACATGGCCGCGATGGGCTCGGCGGGCCAGGTCCTGTACTCGGCCAAGGCCTTTGCATCGCCGCATTTCCTCCGTGTCGTCTCGGAGGAAGGCCTTGGGCTGGACGTCGTTTCAGCGGGCGAGCTCTACCTCGCGCTGAAGTCCGGGTACAGGGGCGACCGCATCCACTTTCTCGGCAACAACAAGAGCCGCGAGGACCTCGAGGCTGCCTATCGTGCCGGCGCCACCATCGTCATCGACGGCGCGTATGAGTTCGAGCTGCTGCGCGCAGTCGTGCCCGAAGGCAAGCGGACGCCCGTCATGCTGCGCATCTCGCCCGGCGTGAAGCCCGACACCCATGCCCACATCTCCACTGGACAGCTGGATTCGAAGTTCGGGTTTTCGATCGAGTCTGGTGCCGCGTTCGGTGCGATCGCCGAAGCCCTGCAGCATCCGCGCCTGGAGGTCGTCGGGCTCCATTCGCACCTCGGGTCTCAGATCCTGGCGCTCGGCGCGTACGAACAGGCGATGGAGATCATGCTCGACCTCCTGGTCAGGCTGCGCGACGAGCTGGATTACAGGCCTCGCAAGCTGGGCGCGGGCGGCGGACTCGGCATCGCATACACCCGCGACGACGACCCGCCGCCCACACCCCGCCAATTCGTCGAGACCGTGCGCCACGCGCTCGACGCGGGCAGCGCGCGCCGTGGCCTCGAGGTGCCTGAGCTGGTGGTCGAACCGGGCCGTTCCATCGCCGGACCCGCGGGCATGGCTGTCTATACCGTGGGTTCGATCAAAGACATCCCGGGGGTGCGGCGGTACGTCGCCGTCGACGGGGGCATGGGAGACAACATCCGGCCCAAGCTGTACGGCGCGCGCTACGAGGCGTTTCTCGCGTCAGGCCCCGAGCGCCCGCCGGACGGCAAGGTGACGATCGCGGGCAAGTACTGCGAGTCGACGGACATCCTGATCACGGATATCCAGATGCCAGCGCTGCGGCCGGGCGACGTCCTCGCCATGCCTGCGGCGGGTGCGTACAACCTGGCGATGGCGAGCAACTACAACGGCATGCCGCGGCCGGAAGTGCTCATGGTGGGCGACGGCCAGGCGAACGTGATGCGCCGCCGCGAGACGCTCGACGACCTCATCGCCACCGAGGTGTTCTAGCCTCAGGTCGTCACGTTCACGGATGCGTACAAACATCCATTGATGCCGCAGACCTTGACCGCCGCGGAACCCGGCGACGCATTCGCGGGCACGGTAAACGCCTGGGTGAAATAGCCACTCGAGCTCACGGTCTGCGTTCCCACCTGCTTGGGAGTGGTCGAGCCCTGGTAGAAGAACGTGATCGTCACCATGCTGCCGGGGCTGAAGTGAAGGCCGTAGACGGTCTCAGTCGAGCCCCGCTTGACGTTGTAGGGCGAGATGGAGATCGCCGGAGTCGGCGCCGGGCTCGGGGACCGTATGGGCGTCGGGCTATTGCCCGGCGAGGCGGTGGGGCTGGGGCTGCTGGTGGGCGTGGTCCCGGGCAGTGGAGACGTCAACGCCACCGTTGAGATCACATGCAGCGTTGTCTGCGCGTGGCAGGTCCCGTTCCAGCAGATCTTGACGAGGTGGTCGCCGATGCCGGTGTCACGTGGAACCAAGATCTCCCTGGTGACGTCGCCATTACCGTCGGACCGGAAGGAAAAAACGATGGGGCGGCTCCAGAGCTCTATCTCCCCCGCCTGATCGCGCGGCACATGCGATGCGGTCACCACCAGACTGTCACCAGGCCTCACGGTCGTTGACGACAGCGACATCGTCGGCGTACGCGCCGCAGCCACCAGCGCGAACGTGAAGAGGAGCAGGAGCAGCAAGACGACGGCGGCGACGATCGCGTAAAGACGCTTGTGCGACCGTCGTTTCGTCACCGGCTCGGCCGGCGCCGGGTACGCGACCGCGACTGTGGCACCGCGGTTGGCAGCGACAGGGGGTCTGGCCATCGGCATGGTCGAGGCCACAGCCGACGGCGCCATCACCTGGGTCCTCGCCACATCCGGTTCGGTCTTGTCGGCCAATGCAGCAGCGAGGGCGTCGACAAACGCCGTACAGCTCTCCCATCGCGATGCGGGATCTTTGGCCAGGCCGCGCATCACGACCCCATCCACCCTCCGGGTCAGCGTGACGTTGCGGGCGCTCGGCGGCAGGGGATCGCGGTGCACCTGCGCATAGAGCACCTCCATGAGACCCTCGCCGTCGAACGGGATGACGCCGGTCAGCATCTCGTACGCGATCGTGGCCAGCGAGTAGCGGTCGGCCGCGGGACCGACGAGACTGCCGGTGACCTGCTCCGGGGCCATGTAGGCGGGCGTTCCGGTGGTCATGCCGGTCATGGATTTGAGTGACGAGCCCTGCAGCAGCTTGGCGAGCCCGAAGTCGGCGAGCACCGGGGTGTCGTCCTTCTCGAGCAGGACATTGGCCGGCTTGACGTCCCGGTGGACGATCCCGAGCCCATGGGCGTGGTCGAGCCCCGCGGCGATGCCGCGGAGATATTTGAGGGCTAGCGCCTGGTCGAGCCGGCCCTTCGAGAGCCTGCCGGCGAGGCTGCCCCCGGGGACGTACTCGACGATCATGTACGGCGTCCCCTGGTATTCCCCGAAGTCGAATACGTTGAGGATGTTCGGGTGACGCATCTGGGCGATCGCCTGCGCCTCGTGCCGGAATCGGGCGATCGAGTCCTCGTCCGGGGTGATCGCCTGCATGACCTTGACCGCCCCGGTGCGCGCAAGCTGCGCGTGGTAGGCCCGGTAGACAACGCCCATGGCGCCCTGGCCCAGGAAGTCCTGGACCTCGTATTGACCGAGCCTCGTTCCGGTGCCGATCGACACGAGGCCTGATTATGGGGTCACGTTCGGCGGGTCGATCCCTGTTAAGACCGGGTCTGTTTCCAGCCTCCGCCGCCGTGCCTGCGCACGGCGACCACTCCGGCCAGGATCGACAGCGCGATCTCGGCGGGCGTGACGGCGGCGAGGTCCAGGCCGACCGGGCTCTGGATGCGGGCGATCACGTCCTCGCCGACGCCTTTGGCGCGCAGGGCCTCCAGGTGGTGGCCGGTGTGGCGGCGGCTCCCTACCAGGCCGATGAAGCGCGGGCTCTTGGGGAGGAGGGCTTCGAGGGCCTGGACGAGGTCGGGGGCGTCGTGGTCGGTGTGCACGGCATATACCTCGCCGCCCAGCGCCTTGCCCAGCCGGTCGAGCTCGGTCACGGCAGCGGGCCAGTCGGCGCCCGCGAGGCGATCGGGACGCGTCTCGACCAACACCGGCCGGAAGCCGACATCAGGCGCCCAGCGCAGAAGGGCGGCGGCAACGGGCGTGGCGGCGAACACCACCAGTGTCGGCGCGGGCGCGTGCGGCTCGAGGTAGACCTCGATCGAGCCGAGGTCGTGGCGGTAGGTGCGCAGCTGCGGCACGCCAGCTTCCGCGATGCCGCCGGCATCCTCCAGGGCGGCGGCGTCGAACTCGCTGCAGCCGAGGGTGCCGGCCAGAGCCGCGTTGCGCGACAGCAGCAGCTTGGCGCCGGTGCGGGACGGCGGCTCGCCGTCGAGCCGGATCACCGTCGCCAGCACCACCTCCTCGCCGCGGGCCAGTCGGGCGGCGAGCTCTTCTTCGAGGCTAGGCACGGGCCGCGCTGCGCTTGAGGGCCATGGATATGATGTCGCGCGCGCGAGAGACGTCTTCGTCGGTGGTCGCATACCCAGTGGTCAGCCGCAGGCTTCCAAGCGCGGCGGCCAGGCTCAGGCCCATCGCCAGCAGGACGTGAGACGGATCGAGCGAGCCGGAGGCGCAGGCCGACCCGCTCGAAGCGGCCACGCCGGCCACGTCGAGCGCGAGGAGCATGTCCTCGCCCTTGCGGTCATCGAACGCGCAGGTGGCGAAATTGGGCAGGCGCTCCGGCGCGCCGGTCAGCTGTGCGCCGACCTCGGCAAAGAGGTTGCGGAGGCTCGCCGACTGCGCGGCTGCCGCGCCCGCCCGTGATCGGCGCTGGCGCGCGCATGCAGCCAGGGCGGTGGCGAAGGCCAGGGCGGAGGCGACGTCCTCGTGGCCGGCCCGGCGGCCCCACTCCTGTGGCCCGCCGTAGAGCAGCGGTTCGATGCGCACGCCGTTCCTGACATAGAGCGCGCCGCCGCGGCCGGCGCCCAGCTTGTGGCCGCTGAACGAGACGAGGTCTGACCCTTCGGGAATGGGCATCCAACGAGGCCCTGCGCATGCGTCGAGGTGGACGAGGGCGCCGTATTCGTGCGCGCGGTCGATGATCTCTCGAACCGGCTGGATGGTGCCGACCTCGTTGTTGGCGAGGCTGATCGAGACCAGCGCCGTTCCGGGGACGATCGCGTCGGGGTCGGCGCGCGCCGCGCGATCCACCGGGGCGATGTTGACGACGCGACCCTCGGCCTGCAGGCGCCGCGCGGCGCCAAGGACGGATTGGTGCTCGGCCGCCCAGGTGAGAATCCGCCCAGAGGGCGGCAGCCGTCGCGCCGCGCCAAGCAGCGCGAGGTTCACTGCCTCGGTGCCGGACGACGTGAAGGTAATCTCGGTTCGGGCGGCGCCGATCGATTGCGCGGCGAGGTCCCTGGCGCGGTCGAGGGCAGCTCGAGCGGCTCGACCCTCCGTGTGGGGGCTGGACGCGTTCCCCTCCGGGATTGCCGCCAAGACCTCGTGAACTTCGGGCAGGACCGGTGCGAAGCCGGCGTCGTCGAGGTAGATCCGGGTCAGATCGCTACCGGCTGTGGTCGGGCTGGTGGATGAGGTCCCTCAGGGTGCCCTGGAACGTCTTCAGGTAGAGGTGGAGGTCGAGGATCTCATCGACGCTGATCGGCTCGGGCACGGCGGCCGCCTCGACGTTGGCGGGCGTCTCGACGTTGGCGGGCGTCTCGACGCCCTCGATCTCCTCGACCGCACTGCCGGCGATGGCCAGGACGACGATGAACGTCACCTGGCACTGCACGCACGTGACCTGGAGCTGAAACCGCTCCTCCTCATGGCTGAGGACCTGGATGTCACAGCCTTTCAAGCTGCGCCCGCACACCGGGCAGTTGTAGAAGCGAGCCCGATCGCGGATGAACTCGATGATGCTCATCGGCAAGCCCATATTACGCCGCGCGTGTTGGCCGCCATCGCTGCTATCGCCGGCCCTCGATACACGTGCAGCCGGATGGCCCGACGATCGCGGAATGCCGTGTGCCGGCGGGCAGGACCATGCGGTCGCCGGGCTTCAATTCAAGGCGGCGTCCCTCTCGCTCAAGCACGAAGGTGATCGAGCCGTCCACGCAGTAGAGCACCTTCTCGTACTGGTGGCTGTGGGCCGCATAGCGATCGTGCGGACCGTTCGACCACGAGTAGCACGAGGCCGCCTCCCCGCGCAGGGCGGTCATCAGATCGTCCAACGTCGACACGCTCCGATTCTAAGATGGGACCGGTGAAGCCCCGGTTCCTCGCCGACTGCAATGTCGGGCGGCTCGCGCGCTGGCTGCGCGCGCTCGGTTACGACGCCTCTTATCACCCTCGCATCGACGATGCCGAGCTGGTCCGCGAAGCGGCCGCCGAAAGCCGCGTGCTCCTGACCCGGGACCGCGACCTGACGAAGCGGCGCGTGATCCAGACGGGCGTGGTCCGAGCCATCCTCATCCGCGACGACGAGGTGACGGCGCAGCTCCGGCAGGTGTTCAAGGAGCTGGGCCTGGAGCTGAAAGAGGCGCTCACGCGCTGCATCGAATGCAACTCCGAGCTGCAGTCGCGTGTCGCGTCGTCGGTGGCCGCGAGAGTCCCGCCCTACGTGCGCCAGACCCAGTCGCGGTACTCCGAATGCCCATCCTGCGGCCGCATCTACTGGGCGGGAACCCACTGGCAGCGCATGCGCGAGGTGCTCGCCGGGCTTTGAGGGACGTCCTGCGCCGCTTGATCGCCGGCGAGCTCACCGAGGATGAGGCGCTGGGCGAGCTGCGGAGCCTCCAGCTCGAGGAGCTGGGCGGCCGGGCAAGGCTCGACCTCGGCCGCTTCATGCGCCGCGGCATACCCGAGGTGGTCCTGGCGACGGGCAAATCGCCTGCCGAGGCGGCGCAGCTGACGGTGGCCCTGGCCCGGCGGCAGGGCCAGGGCCTGATCAGCCGCATGGGCGCGGGCCACCGCGTCGCGCTCGCCGAGGCCGCGGTCGCGGCCGGCATGAGCGTCATCGACCATGCGAATTCCGCCCGCGTCATTCGCGAAGGGTTTTCACCCGAGCCGGTCAACGGCAAGGTCGGCCTCCTGACGGCGGGCACCTCGGATGTGCCCGTGGCCGAGGAGGCGCGAATGGTGGTCGAGGCGTGCGGCCTGGGCGCCCGGCTCGAGGCTGACCTCGGGGTGGCGGGTCTGCACCGCTTCGTCGGTCCGCTGGCGGCGATCCTGGAATGGGGCGCCGACGTCATCGTGGTCGCGGCCGGCATGGACGGCGTGCTGCCCGGCCTGGTGGCCGGGCTCATCGACGTCCCGGTCATCGGCCTCCCGGTCTCGACGGGCTACGGGCGTGGAGGCGCCGGGGAGGCTGCGCTCGGCACCATGCTGCAGTCGTGCTCGACCGGGCTGGTCGTGGTCAACATCGACAACGGGATCGGCGCCGGCGCGGCGGCGGTGCTGATCGCCGCGAAGGCGGCTTCGGGCCGGCCGGTCAGCGCCGCCGCGGGCGAAGCATCGCGGCGATCGCGGCCACGATCGCGCCCACCAGCAGCACGCCGATGATCACCGGCGCCACGGAGCGCCAGATCTCCGGTGCGCCTGGCAGCGCGAAGGTCAGCGCCAGAAGCACGACGACGACGGCGACGGCGACGAGCAGCCACGGCACCCCGCGCCGCTGCCGGCCGTAGAAGAAGAGCCACCACCGGCCCGGACGCTTCTTCACAGCAGCCCCGGCAGCTCGCGGAGCGCGGCGATCGACGGCACACCCGCCGGCGCCGGCTCGACGTTGTGAGCCGTGCAGATCACGGCCTGCATGCCCAGCGATCGCGGCCCGTCGTAGTCCTCGCGAACGCGGTTCCCGACGAACAGCGTGCGCTCGGGCGCTACGCGGATGACCTCGAGCGCCGCCCGGTAGATCTCGGGATTCGGCTTGCGGCGGCCGACCATGCTCGAGAAGACGACCCCGTCCAGCATGTCGCCGATACCGTTCGCATCCACCTGGCGCCGCATCATCTCAGGAGGAAAAGGCGCGTTGGAGCAGATGGCGCGCTTGATGCCGCGGTGTCGCAGAAGAGAGAGCACCCCGATGGCATCCGGATCGACCTCGACGACCCTGTCCCAGCACTGCTGCTCCGCATCGACGATCTCGTAGAGCAGGCCGTCCGGCAGCGCGAGGCCTGCGTTCTCCCATGACGCTTTCACCGCCTCGAGCCAATCGACCTCGTCCTCGCTCTCGCTGGAGACATATCCCTCCAGCGGAAGGAACACGTCCTCGAGGATGGCCTCGGCCGGCGGAGCCGGCGCACCCAGCGCCTCCTCGATCGTCGGCCGGAAATTGCGGATGACCTCGATCAGCTCGCTTTTCGGGTACGCAAACGTGACCAGGGTCTGGCCATAGTCGAACAGGACTCCGTCGATGTCCGGCATCTGGCGAATATCCTGAACGCGTGGCGAAGAGGTTGACGCATGTCGACGCTAGCGGTGCGGCGCGGATGGTCGACGTCGCCGACAAGCCGGTCACCTCGCGCGAGGCGCAGGCGGAATGTGTCGTGCGCATGAACCCGGCCACCCTCCGCGCGGTGCGGGAGGGCACGCCTAAGGGCGATGCGCTGCAGGTCGCACGGATCGCGGGCATCATGGCCGCCAAGCGCACGTCCGAGCTGATCCCGCTGTGCCATCCGCTGCCGCTGGCCAGGGTCGACGTCGATTTCGAGTTCGTCAAGGGCGGCGTCCGGGTGCTGGCACGAGCCCGGGTGGTCGGCCAGACCGGCGTCGAGATGGAAGCGCTGACGGCCGCCTCCGTAGCCGGGCTCACGCTCATCGACATGACCAAGGGCGTCGAACGTGGAGTGTTCATCGAGACCGTTCGCCTCCTCGAGAAGTCGGGCGGCCGCTCGGGAACGTGGAAGCGGCCGGACGCCACCACCCGGTGAGCACCGCCCACGTCATCACGGTCAGCGATGGCGTGTTTCGCGGCGAGCGGACGGACGACAGCGGCGCCGCGCTTGCGAACCTGCTGACCCGGGCCGGTTTCGAGGTGGGCGGTCCCCAGCTCGTGCCGGATGAGGTCGAACGCATCGCTGAGGCGGTCGTGACCGCGGTCGCACGCGGCGTCGACCTCGTGGTCGCCACCGGTGGCACGGGGCTCGGCCCACGCGATGTCACTCCCCAGGCGCTTTCGACGCTCATCGACTACGAGGTGCCCGGGATCGGCGAGGCGATGAGGCGTGCCGGCACGAGCAGCACGCCGATGGCGGCGCTCTCACGATCGATGGCCGGTGTGCGTGATCGCACCCTGATCATCAGCGTGCCGGGCAGCCCGAGGGGCGCAGCCGAATCGCTGGAGGCGGTGATGCCGGTCGTCGGCCACGCGATCCAGCTGCTGCACGGCCGCACGTCGCACGATTGAACGTCAACGCCGACCTGGGCGAGGGCGCCGGCGCGGACGGCGCGATCCTGCCGTACATCGACAGCGCCAGCGTCGCCTGCGGCGTCCATGCGGGCTCCGCTTCGACGGCGATCGCGACCGCGCTTCGCTGCGTCGAGCTCGGCATCGAGGTCGGAGCGCACCCTGGCTACGACGACCGCGCCAACTTCGGGCGAGCAGAGCTCGGCCTTTCCGCTGATGAGATCGAGGCGCTGGTGGCCTTCCAGGTCGCCGGCCTTGCCGCGGTCGTGCCCATCGCCTACATGAAGCCCCACGGGGCGCTTTACCACCGCTGCCAGCACGACCCCGCCGCGGCCGAGGCCCTGGCCCGCGTCGCCAAGGCGCATGCGGTCGGGCTGATGGGCCGGCCGGGATTCGAGCTGCTGGCCGCCGCGAGGAGGGCTGGCGTGCCGGCCTACCGCGAGGGATTTGCGGATCGGCTTCTGCTCGACGACGGCAGCCTGGCCCCGCGCTCGCGGGCGGGCGCGGTGCTGGATCCACCCGCGGCCGCCGCGCAGGCTGTGCGTCTCGCCGGCTCGGGCGAGTTCGACACCATCTGCATCCATGGCGACTCGCCGGGCGCGCCGGCTGTGGCCGCGGCGGTGCGCGGCGCCCTTCGCGACGCCGGCGTTGCGACCCGGCGCCTGGCCGGCAGGTAGGTGGGCCCGGCCGAATCACTCGCGCTCAAGCTGGTGCTCACGCCGGTTCTCGTCGGCGCCGCGAGCCTGGCGGCGCGGCGGTGGGGATCGGAGGTTGGCGGCTGGCTTGTCGGCATCCCGTTCACGTCCGCTCCCGTCACGTTCTTCCTCGCGATCGGCCCCGGCGCGCATTTCGCGGCCGAGACCTCGGTCGGCATCCTGGCGGGGACGATTTCTCAGGCGGCCTTCGCGCTCGCCTATGCGTGGTGCGCTCGGAGCTTCGGGTGGAGCGTGTGCCTCGTCGCGGCCACGGTCGCTTTCGCCGCTGTCACCGGGCTGCTGGTCGGCCTGAAAGCGACCGCGCTGGTCACCTTCCTCGCCGTCGTGGTGGTGCTCCTGGCGTCGCTTACCCTCATGCCGCGGCGCTCGGGCGCGACGCCGCGAGCGGTGGCTCTGCCGCGGTGGGACATTCCCGCGCGAATGCTGGTGGGGACGGTGCTCGTGGTCGCGATCACGGCCGCCGCTCCATTCCTGGGGCCTCGCCTGGCGGGGCTGATCGCGCCCTACCCGCTCTATGCCGCCGTGCTGGCCGTGTTCTCCCATCGACTCCAGGGAATGGAGCCGGCGGTGGGCGTCCTGCGCGGCCTGCTGCTCGGGCTCTTCGCCTTCGCCGGATTTTTCCTCACCACCGCGCAGCTTCTCGAAGGCACGAGCATCGCTCTGGCTTTCGGCGCGGCCATCGCTGTCGCGCTTGCTCTCCAGGCAGCGTCGCTCTATGCGGGCCGGCGTCTTGGCATCGCATAGTGGTGCCCCCGTGATCACAGAGCTGAGTGAGCTGGACGACCTGCGCGCGCTGGAGCGGCTCTTCGCCGAGGTGTGGGAGCGCCCGGACGATCCGCCTCTCGAAAGCGACGTGCTCAAGGCACTCGCGCTCTCCGGCAACTACATCGCCGGCGCTAACGTGGACGGGCGCCTGGTGGGCGGGCTTGTCGGCTGGCTCGGCGGCCGGCCGCCAGATCAGCTCCACCTCCACTCGCACATCCTCGGCGTCCTCGCCGGCAGCCAGGTGCGAGGGCTCGGCTTCGACCTCAAGCAGCACCAACGTGCCTGGTGCCTGGAGCGCGGGGTCGAAGTGATCGAGTGGACCTTCGATCCGCTGGTGCGGCGCAACGCCTATTTCAACCTGAACAAGCTCGGCGCGGAGGCCCGCGATTACCTCGTCAACGTCTATGGCGAGATGACCGACGGTCTCAACGCGGGGGAGGAGTCGGACCGCATCCTGATCGAGTGGCGGCTCGACTCGCAACAGGCGGAGGAGGCGGCGGCCGGCCGGCCTCACGACCCACCCGAAGAGGACTTGAAGCGCTGGAATCTCGAGGCGCTGCTCGCCGTCGGTGCTGACGGTGAGCCCGTCCCGGGATCTTCATCCGCGCGCGTGCTCCTGTGCCAGGTGCCGGAGGACATCGTGGAAATTCGACGCTCCCAGCCGCAGCGGGCGCGCGAGTGGCGCATGGCTGTGCGCAAGGCGTTGAAGGGGGCGTTCGAGGCCGGCTATCGGGTCACAGGCGTGACCCGCACCGGCTGGTACGTCCTCGAGCGCGGATAGACTTTTGAAAAATGAGAAGGAACCTGTCGGTTCCTTCTCATCGGGCGGTCGGCAGAGCCGACCCGGCCCAACAGGCCGGGCAAGCCGCCCTGCTCATCCTCCCGCGGTGGGGATTGCTATCTTTCAGTCGTGCTGCAGGTTGGGGACAAGGCCCCGGAATTCAAGCTGCCGACCACCAGCGGCCAGGAGCTCACCCTCGCGGACGCGCTGGCCAAGCACCGCTCTCTCATATTCCTTTTCTATGTGCTCGACTTCACTGGTGGTTGAAGGACCGAGCTGACCGAGTTCCGGTCAAGGTATGAGGCGGCCGCCGCTGACGGCATCGGCATATATGCCATCAGTGTCGACTCTGTGTTCTCCCACCAGGCGTTCGCCAAAGAGCTGGGGGGTCTCCCCTACGATCTCGTCGGTGATTTCGAGCGCAAGATGGTGACCGACTACGGCGTGCGGCGCGACGACGTGCCCGGTTACTCGGGAATGGCTCGCCGGACCATCTTCGTCATCGATCACTCCGGGACGGTGCGGTGGACCTGGGTGGGCTCGCGCGAGCAGCCTCTCCCCGACTACGACGCCGTGATCGACGAGGCGCGGAAGGCGGCGGCCGGTTGAACGCCGAGCTGGACCGGATCGAGGGGTCGTGGCGCCCGCTCATGGAGCTGGTCGATGGCATGGATGACACAACGCTCGCGGCTCCGGGCCCGGACGGATGGGCGATCAAGGACCACCTCTTTCATGTGGCGGCGTGGGAGCTCTCCCTGCTCGCACTCGTCGAGGGCAAGGACCGGCTGGCCGCGATGGGCGTGACGCTTGATCCCGAGGCGGAGACGGACCCGATCAACGACGCTGTGTTTCAGCTGCACCGCCGCGAATCGGTGGAAGCCGCCAGGAAATACCTGCGCGACTCCCACTCGAGGCTCGTGGCCGCGCTCGCCGAGCTCACCGACGCCGACCTGCAGCGGCCTTATTCCTTTTACCAGCCGGGCGACGTCGTCGAGATGCGGCCGGTGATCGGCTGGGTCGGCGGCAACACCTACGAGCATTACGACGAGCACGCCGGCTGGATCGCGGAGCACCCGGCCACGCGCTCGTGAGGCTCTAGCTCCGCAGGGTGTCGAGGGCGGCGGCCAGCGACGCGCGCATCTGACGCGCGCGCTCGAGCGTCACCTCGGCGAATCGCAGCTCATCGCCTGGCACCAATTGCGCGGCCACGGGCATCGAGGCGCTGACGACCGTGGCCACCACCGGGTAGCCGCCCGCGGTCTGGTGGTCGGCCATCAGCAGG